>JACCDP010238454.1_pt1 | contig 11956 bp, 13 predicted proteins | sample 7445841 | NCBI WGS metagenome assembly JACCDP01 (sample SAMN15323441, study PRJNA562643) | freshwater metagenome | isolation source: river surface water | place: USA:Blue River Watershed | collected 2017-08-17
CCATGTCTGGTATTTTACCAGATAACCTGTTCAACATGCTACTACGTTATACAAAAAAAATTGTTACTTTCTCTACTTGCCCTATTTCTGAACTAAACAAGCACTAAGGTTAAGTTTTCAAATGTTCCTACTCACCTAATGAATATCAGAAGGGAGCTAACGATAAATTTGCTGAAGCATTGGCCTTGAACTAACTTCTAAATCTAGCTATATTCACAGGAAACTTTAATTATACGACATTGCCTCGTTTATTATGCGGGTATGGAAACCGAACAAGAAGTAAGCATGTGAGAATGTTGAACTGGACCACGTGTAGCCAAAAATGTTCCGTACACTAAGGATTTAACAACCACGTTAAGCCAATCTTAACTGTCAATTAAACCCTCATAACCAAATCCAAGCCACGTCAGAGAAAAAGGGACAAAACTAACCATCTGAAGAATTATGAAATTATCTCAATAGAAAATGGATAAAAATGAAGTGGACAGTTGGGATGCCAATTGGACATTAAAACTGCAAAGGGACAGAAAAAGAATTGATTTATTGGATCCTTTTTAAACATTGTTTCTTGATCTTAATAGAAATGGAGACGCAGCATGGAAAGCAGAGCAATCTTCTGTGGTGCAGTTGACTCGCAAGTGCAATTACTTTCGGTTGGCAGAGTCAACTCGCAGACTTCTGCCATTGAGCTCATAGCCATTGAGGTTTCTCATGGCAGTCTGAGCAGAGTCTGGGCTCTGGAATTCACAGAAGCCAAAACCCCTGGAACGGCCAGTCTCGCGATCTTGGACAATCCTAAATGCAGAATAATCACATTGCAATAACTTTGATACACAAACAAATCGAGTTCAATTACCTGAAGGAGACAACTGGGCCGGCCTCGCTGAAAATGGCCTTAAGCTGATCCTCGGAGACGCCATAAGGAATGTTACCAACTAGATAAAACGATTCATATTGACATTGGCACGACATAAAAATAACAGTAAAACAACGAGAATGAGCTGATAAACTTACCGAATACTGATGCCATTTCGATTTGGTTTTGTGAAGGGTAGACTTCAAAGAGACAAAGAGAGGTGTGTACAGATGCTCTGCTTGGGTAGAACGGTTGTGTGAAAGAGGACTTGCTAGACCACGCCGAGGCAAACGAAAACGCGTCTTCAAAATCTTTAATAGGTCTGGCAACATTGGCGCGTCAAGGAAACAGCAACATTGCATGCCTATTGGAACTCAATCGACAAAAAATAGTTTCTTTTGACTCGATTTTACATTGTTTTCTTTGCGATTACATCTGATGAATGGATTCAAAAACTTTATTTTAAATATTAAGAATAGCAGAAACTTTCCTAGTAGAATGCTGGATTGTAAACATTTATTTTTTAGTGAATGCTACTTGGTCAAAATAACATGGCATCAAGATTTACGAATTCAAAGAAATATAATTGAGAACAACTTGTGTTTTGTTTTTTTAGTAAATTGGAGTTTTTATTTCAAAATTTTTGAATACAACATATAATGCATTAAAACTATAGTTTTCTTGTTAATTGGATTAATGTAAACAATTGTAGCGGTAAGCCATCTAGCGAGCATTTGTGAGATAATACAAGTTAAAAGTTAAGGCGGCGGCTTAGGTGAAACCCGTGTCCGATTCGAAATCATATTTTACTGAACAGGTTCCTAATTAACACCCGTAATGCCAGATTGAGAAACACTGTAAATGAAAGGTAATGCATACCTTAGAAATGATTTTCACGCCAGACTTTAAATTAAATGTGAACTTACATTTTTTTATGCCCTTAACTTTACGATTTCAACTTTCTCAAGTTATTTTGCTTGACTTTTAGCATTAATCCACAAAACCGAAGGAGCAACTGATCTTGTCCCTGTGATGGGAGAAGTAAAAGTTTTATCGCGATAACCAAGAATGTCTTCTTTCTTATCGTGCTCCCATCCCTTCAGCAGAGCCACCACTCCTTTTACGTTGAATGGGGTGCAATCAGTAGAATCCATTAGCTCTTCCATGTAAGAGGCCTGAAAGTCGACTCCTTCGAGAGGACTAGTTATGAGCGATTCTCGGGCCTTCCATTTAGCTATGTCAATGGTTCGTTCTTCAAGTTCAGGTATACGAATGCGTCTGAGAATGACGTCGCGAGCGTACCAGGCTTGAGCATCAAAAAGAGTCAGGGAGAAAAATTGGTTTTGCATACCAAGATAGATCAATCGAGGCTGATCTTGAAATAACATTCCTTTGTAGAGTTGACTGGGATACTGCCGATTGCTGGTAAACAGCCGAAGTGTGTCCGGAATGAAGGGAAAATGGTGCTGGTACCCCGTACAAAGTACAATGACATCCACCTTGCGTTGGCTTCCATCCTTAAAATGGGCAATATTGTCTTCGATGTGCATCAGAATAGGTACCTCCTCGATTCCTTTCGGCCAATTGAAGCCTATCGGTTTAGTGCGATAACTAATGATGATCGACTTGGCCCCAAATTTGTAGGATTGCAAGGCAATATCTTCTGCCGAGTAACTTCCTCCAACGATTAGAAGATTCAAACCAGCGAACTGTTCAGCATCACGAAAATCGTGGCTGTGAAGGACTCGTCCTGTGAATCGTTCAATGCCCTCGAAATCGGGTACGTGGGGCGTAGAAAAATGGCCCGTAGCCACAATGACGTAGTCGAAGAGGTAGATGCGATGTTTTCCACTTGCTAAATCCTCGACGCGAACCTTGAATTGATCTTTCTCTTGGTCAAATTCAACAAGTCTGACAGCGTTATTAAAAAGGATGAAGCGCCGTAAATTCGATTCCTTTACCCTGCCCAAAATATACTCACGGAAGGCTTCACGGGTCAAATAAGAGGGCACGGGCTTGGAGAAATGTTTGTCGAATGTGTAATCGGGGAATTCATAACATTCCTTAGGTCCGTTTATCCAAAGGTGCCGATACATACTGCTGTGCACGGACTCGCCAAATTTGTCAATCCCAGTTTGCCAACTGAAATTCCACAAGCCGCCCCAATCTTCCTGTTTTTCAAAGCAAACGATCTCGGGTATCTGCACGCCAGTCGCTTCGGCTTTCACGAAGGCCAGCATTTGCGATAATCCACAAGGACCAGCTCCGATAATAGCGATCCGAGAAGCTTTTCTATCCATTATTGACCTGATGGCAACTTCACTTAAACTGTCTAAAACTGTGACTTTATATCAACACAAAAAGATTCGTAGTGTGGACGTCAAATTCTTTTGAATCGCTTCCCCAGATTAGGTTTTGAATAAGATAAAAAGCTATTATTGTGAAGGCCCAGTTGTTTCCGACTTGAATGGTGTATCGTTGATACTGGCGGAGATAGGATCTTTTATAGCGAAGACGCTGCTTGCATGTAGATCAGGGACTCAGTGAGCGATTAATCCTTGATTTATATGGTTGTCCTGTGGCGTTTGTAAAACTGGAAAAACGGGCTGAACTAATGTGGAATCAAGGCAAAGTTTTTTTCGTTTTTTCTTATTATGGAGCGAAGGTTGCATCTGCAGACAAAGTGAACTTTTTGGAAAAGAATTATATATTCTTTCAATGTGGAGGTCCTTCGTGACTTATCTATCTTAAAATCTATTCATATCGTCGTTTGTTCATAAAGAACGTACTTGACGACCATGGTGAATCATTTTTTTGGCCAAGTCGGTGGGAAGAATAATATTCCTTCTGTCCAATTTTTCATGTGTTTCTTATTATAAACTTAGCTCAGAGTTATTATCTTCTTAGTTTATTGAGACGGACTCTCCTTTTATATCAACTAGTCACGCGACGCACATAATCATACAAACACACACTTTCCTGGCATTTGACTTGAGTTTTATGCGAAAGATTTTACGGGCGGAGCTGGCAGTCATCCGTTATTGATGGTATTGATACCTAATATGATGGCATTCTGGAAAATCAAGCAATCATCCAACGCATCGTAAATAACAAAAATGATAGATCCTTAAGCTCTTTCCAAGCTATCACACAAAACATTTTGCATAAATTGCGCTCTCCTCATTCTTACATTTCTGAATACAGTTTGACAAAAAAAAAGATTCACAAAAACGACGATGAGGTAATACGAAACAGAGAACCATATGTCGGCAAGCTTATTGTGCGCTTCTACATTCGTTTCGCAGCGACATTGTAAGAAGTAAAAAAAAAGGGTATCGTGCGCCCTATCAGCCCTGGTAATAACTAGAGAAGACACATCTTTTACAAGCAACGGCAATAAATCCAAGGTTAGCCAAGAGTCATGGAACTCGTAAAAACATTGAAAGAGGAAGAAGAAACATTGAAAAGAAGAAGGAACCATCCCATATAGCACGCAGGGTGTTTGAGAAAGACTCTTTTGGAATTTGCTTTTCAGCATGCCTTGAGGAACACAATACTGGGAACTCTCTTATTTCACGAAGCTATTCTAACAGCTTATGGGCGCCGCTAAACTAAACACTTGATTGCTTCTATTTTCGGCATGAAGACCGTGTTTCTGTTTCCTCTCTACAGAAACTGCGAACTAGGCTAATTATGATCGTGCGAAAGGGAACTTTTATCTACGGGTACACACAAGAACTGCTACTGAATAAAACGTAGATGAGTCCGCATTCGGCTGCAATTATCTCATGAAAAAATATATTGGCCGTCTCGTGGATTGAACTTGTGGACAAAATGGCAACTATTGGACGCAGCGATTTAGTATTTAAAAACTTTCTCCTGTGAACGAATGGACGAGCGCTATTTTATGCCAATTCCCACGGATATATACGATTTTCTAATTGCGTCTACAAGAAAATTGTACCCATTCGTTTTCCCTTGGTTTTCCGTAGTGAAATCACGAAGAATAGATATTTGATTACCTAATCATTGATCCAGATTGATTCAAATTTCCAATAATCCCATGAGTCCATAAGACCATGACCACCTGTGGTTTTCTCTGCCCAGAATTGGCAACCAGGCTACTGTAGCAGACAGCATTTGTTTTTCCACGTGTATTTATGGAATTGCTGATCAAGTTACATCATCATTTCGAAACAGAACGTGAAATGGATTCACATAAATGTAAGCTGTTAATAATCTATGGCTCACAAACAGGACAATCAAAGTCTATTGCTGAAGACATTAAAACGAAAGCTGAATCCCAAAATTATGACGTCGAATTACTGTCCATGGATGAATCAGTGGAAAAGGTTTTGATATTACCTACCTAAAATTTCTCCTAATGATTTGTTGATAATTATTGTTTTAGATGCCTTGGAGATCATACAGGTTCTTGATGTTTGTCACTTCTTCGTAAGTTGTCATATCCCCATTGTAAGTCTTTCAGGATGTCAACTGACAGGTGTTTTCACATTTATTTTAGGACTGGAGACGGGGATCCACCTGAGAATGCTGAAATATTTTGGAGAAAAATTCGCTCCAAAGACCTATCAGAGGATTACTTGGCTCATGTAGAATTTGCCTTTCTTGGGTTGGGTGATACAAATTATACAACATTTTTGGGCTACCCCAAAAGTGTTGAAAAACAACTCTTGAAACTTGGAGCAAAGCAATTTTACAAATCAGGATGGGCAGATGATGCTGTAGGACTTGAGATTGTGGTTGATCCATGGATTGAAAACTTATGGCCTGCTCTAGATAATCAAAAAACCAATCCAATCAATTTACCAACTTTACCAGAGTCATCCCCTCAAAATATTGTGAATGTGGTCCCCATTTTAACTAAACCGGAAGTGCCATTTAATTCAAATATTGAGCAGCCAGTTCCCATTGTGAAACAGGAAGAAGATTTGGAAAAGTGTCTTGTTGAGTTGGCATCTTTGAAATTGTCTGCTTCTCCATTGAGTGAATGTGATTTAAAAGTCCCATTACTTCCAGTGCCTTATTTAGAAATAAAGTTCAATTCTCAATTGATGGTAAGTTTATTGCTTATTTAGTCTTTCTCAAGTTTATAATAGGATTTATTTTTGAGTAGTTCTTCCCGGAGGATGTTTTGCGAAAGCCGATGCCTTCTTCGAGAACCCCAGTATTCCAAGCACGCATAAAACACCTCAAGCAGCTTACAAGTAAAGATTCAGTGAAAACTACTCTGGAAGCATCTATAGAATTGTCTGTAAAGTATATTTTCTTCTCGTCCGATGCCGTGATAAAAATCTTTTACAACTTTTTGAATATATTTGTATTCAGCCCAGTGAAATTGAATATCAACCAGGAGATTCTATTGGTGTCTGCTGCTCAAATAATGTTGATGAAGTGGACGCTCTGCTTCGCAGAATAAATATGATAGATCAAGCCGACACGCCCTTCAAGTTGAAAGTTAAAGACGAACTTGCCGGAATGAAGACCGGTTCTAAACCAAAATATGAAATTCCATCACATTTGCCAATCTTAGCCACCTTGCGATTTGTCCTGACTCACTGTTGCGAGATCCGAAGTGTGCCGCGTAAGGTAGATTTGATTAATTACTTTTCTCATTTTATAAATGTTTACGTCAAATAGTTTCCTTTCCTTTTCTCAGGCTCTGATCCGTATTCTTGCCGACTGTTGTTCGAGCGAAATTGAAAAACGCCGTCTTCTGGAACTCTGTAGCCTTCAAGGATCTGATGATTACACTCGGCTTGTCCGTCAGCCTGAACTCAATGTTCTGGATTTTCTGAATACCTTCCCATCGTGTCAGCCACCAATCGAACGTCTACTGGAGCAGTTGCCGCGTCTCTTGGCACGACCGTATTCATTATCTTCCTCGCCTTTAAAGGTCATTGTAAATTCAGTTCGAATACCTCCTCGTCGAGTAGTAAAAATCAGTGTTTGAAATTTCAGGATTCTAAATCTGCTGAATTTCTTTTCAATGTCGTGGAGTTCCCCGTTGGAGACGGACGAACCTACGAAAGGAAAGGTGTTGCAACCGGTGAACTGTACCGGATGTTTGAAAAAATGAAAGGTGAATCGCCGGGAAGCGATGTGAACTCTGGTGGAAACTTTTCTGTAAGTGGCCTTTTTGTTCAGTTTGTAAACAATAACTTATTATCTCTTACATTACCAGCTTTCCGTTTTCCTGCGAACCAACAATGGATTTTCTTTACCCGTGAGCTCAGAAACTCCTTTAATTCTCGTCGGGCCAGGCACTGGAGTAGCGCCTTTCTTGGGATTCTTGTCCCATCGAGAGGAACTCTTGAAAAACAGCCCCAGTCTTGCATGCGGACCTATATGGCTCTTTTATGGTTGCAGGAATAGAGATCAAGATTACCTCTTCAAGTACGTTTTGTTGCTCGTATAATACTTATTTAGCAGAGTCTGAAAAGATGTTTATGTCACGCACAGGGCCGAGCTGGAGAGATGGCATTCTATAGGGATTCTTACAAGATTGCTCGTGAGTTTTTCCCGCGAGAGTAATAATCCAGCGCAACCTAAATATGTCCAGGTGAGTAAACCATTTAGTTGTGTGCATGCATACCTTTATCACGTTAAAAGATTATTTGCTTTAGGATTCCATTCAACTTCACAAAACTGCACTGATGAAGTTGATCGAAAAGGGAGCCCGTATCTACGTCTGCGGTGATGCAAGTAACATGGCCAAAGACGTCATGCAGGCTTTCGTCAGTACATTCCAAACGGTGAAAAATCTCGAGGAAGAAGACGCCAAAAAAGCCGTTCTCCAACTACAGATGGAGAAACGATACTTGCAAGATATCTGGACATGAATTTCCGTAAAGTTAGAACCAAGTTTCGGTTGCCATGCTCGAATAATCCTCCTTTTCAGTCTCTGACCATTATCTAATCCAGTGACTCTGCAACTTGCTTACTTGAGATATTGATCACGACCGATTTCAATGACTGAATACTCTCCCGGTACAAGCCAAAATGAACCCCATTGAGATGTTGTCAGACAAAGGACACGTATATTTTTTTGACACACAAAATAGCTAAAATTGAACTGTACAGTTACATACAGTGAGAAAGAAAGACGTTGAACTCTAATGAAAAATGTTTTTTTTTTAACTGGTTGTCGACATAGAAAATTCGTAATTATAGTATTTTTTTTTGTTTCAAGAGAGAGACGAGCGGACGAAAGAGAGATATAGAGAGAGAATTTGTGAAGAGAGCGCGAGATATTGTTCAGAAATGATCGACGAAAACAGAGAGGTGGTTTCGATTATTTTTGGCGTCATCTAAGTGCTCCGATTGATATTCGAGTCGTTCGTGGTCTTCGCCACCGCTGCTGCCTCCGCCTCGTTGGGGTAGTTCTATCTGTCGCCACTGTCCCAGCTCGTTGGAAGCTTTGAGAGAAACATTCCACCTGCCAGACGAATTCGCCCGCGAACCGCCATCATGCGGAATGCGGAGTTCGACTGGCTGGAGGAAGCGCAGACCTTTCGGCCCGCACTGAACGAGTGGACTAAGCAAAGCTTCACCTGTGAAAGGAGAGAAGATATGCAACATGAGACGAGATTACAAGGCCGTTCCACACAGTCCACCACAAAAAAGAATCCCAAATATCTACTACTGATAAGGGTTAATGGATAGAGAAGAAGAAAGAAAGAAAGACAGACAAAAAAAAACAGACAGGAAGAGCTTTGTTTTGGTATTGCGTGCATCTGTCAGCAGCAGTAGCAGCAGCATGCGAGAGACAGACAGAGACGGAGAGAGGGAGAGAGAGAGAGAGAGTACCTTTGCCATCATCTAAAGGAACGCCATTGGTGTCAACCGGTCTGATGTGGTCTTGGCGACAGACCTTGAAGTAGACGAGGTGAGCGGCCGGACCCGGAGGCAGAGCTCTTGGGGGAACGAGCAATGCAACTCCAGTTTCGACACTCTCCAAGCGTCCTCCCTGGTCGTGCGTGAGCCAACCGCGGACGGTGGCAATCACGGAGCAGTTGGGTGGTGGAGGGGATGTGGGAGGGGAGTAGTAATCGTGACGATAGTGGTAGTAAGGCGAAGAGGAGAATCCATCACCGTCATAGTATTCGTAGTCTAGCCTACAAACGAGTCAAGCACGGGCCGGCAAACCGCGTCACATGACCGAATGTGTTTAGCTGATGTTATTTGAGCTAGATTGGGTAATTAGTCTAGCGTGTTATTTGAGATTCGTTCCGAATTAACGAGTCTCCTATTATTAATTCCAAAGTAACTACGGTACACAGCATAAGGAACCAACACCGAACCAGAAACCACTACCGGGAAATGACTCATGAAATGACAATCCACCACTGAAGTTGTCCTCGTCGGGAGAATGAGAGAAACAGACGACGAAATAGCTGAGAATCAAATTACCTGGCATTGTGCTCCATATAGAGTTGGTGTCCGTGGCCGGGCGATCTAGGGTCGGCCGGCTTTTTGTACAGTTCAAACGCCGATCCGCGCTGGTCTCGGTGCTGGGCGAGGTCTAAACGCCCTCCGTCTCTCGACTGTTGCTGCTGCTGCTGCTCTCTGGGCGGCGGGATGTTGTAGTAATATTGGCCGGCTTGATTGTTGCGATTGGATCCGTTGACTGGCGGCGGCGGTGGCGGCGCTTTGCCGTACAGAGAATTGGCGCCGTAACTGTGACGATCCAAACTGCTTCCATGACCTGCTTGAAATGGATCCCGTTAATTCGACTGTAGTATTCTCGCCCTTTTGTTGTTGTTGTTGTTGTTTTATTTTTTTATTTTATTTTTTTTTTCGTTTTGCTCAGAAACGTCGTTAATACCTGAGTCGAAGCCGCCATTGGTGTCGTCCTCGTAGCGGTAGGAGTTGTGGCCGTTGTGAATGGCCGATCCCGTGTTGGCCGACGGCGGAGCGCCGTGCGAGTAGTAACCGTGCTGGCCAGCATCAGTCGCCCTATGCGGATGATTCAATGTACCTGGTGGACTGTGATTCCAATAATTGCTGTTGGGTGTCATCGGCTGTTGATTGGATGTGGACGTGGCATTCGGTGGCGGTCGGTAATTTTTCGGCTTGGGCGGAGGGACGGGCTTGTAAGGTGCGGATTTGGGTGGAGGTGACGGCTTTTTGTGTTCGAAGGGACTATATAGGGAATTTGGAACAACAAAAACAATTCGTAATGAAAACTCAAAAGAAATCATAAAAATAAAATAAAAACAAACGAACAAAAAAAGAAAAAAAAAAGGAAAAAAGACGACACGCGCTGTTGAGGGGACCTATTAGGAGGGATTACTGCAAGTTGCAAAGGGAACACACACGCCAACCGCTCTAATTCTAAAGTTCAGTGTAAAATAAAACCGAAGAAAAAACTCGCTCCAAAAACTCTAAAGAAAAACAACAGCACTCGTTTACAAGAGAAATCAAGAAAAGTGTCGGTCATACGAGACTTAGGTTTGGACATTGTCGCCGCCGGTACCGTTTTACCGAACGAGGCCTCATTGGCAATCTAATTTCCAAACGAAGTAATGTGTTTGTGTGTTTGTGTGGGCTTTCTCTCTCTCTCTCTCTCTCGCTTTCTGGCGCTACTTCCTTCTACCAATTAATCCGACTCTCCATTTTTGCATAATCCGACCAAACCCTACAAAAGACTTATCGACGTTTACTTTGTGTTATCAGCTGATTTACATACCGATGGTGTTGTGGCTTCGTTGCGGGAGACGTTGGCTCTGTTGGCGAGCGCACGGGCTGACTGGTTGAGCGAGTGTACCGGTAAGGATCGTGAGATTTCAAGCCGCCCGAAGTGGGCGAGCCGGGTAGGGCATTAAGGTCTCCGCCACTTTGATGGTTATTCCCCGCTAGAGTTAACGTCAGTCCGAGCCGGTTATACGACTCGTACGAGGAAGAGCTGTCATAACTCCCCTGTGAAACCATAGAGGAAGGCATAATGTTGAAACGAAAGAGAAAGGGAGAGAGAAAGAAGAAAAAACAAAAAAAGAAAAGAAAAGAAAAAAACCGTTCAAGATGGATGACTCATTCGATATTTTTTTAATGTCGATGCGTCTTACCGCTTTGGCAGCTCTCTCTCTATCCAACGAGCTGCCTCGCAGGGAGCCCAGGTAGTCGAGAGATGGATGAGCTGCGCCATTGGGGGGCGCTTGAGCTGGAGCGGGACCTGGAGGCGATGTCGGGTACGTATCTATGTCCAGCCCATTGACGTCGCCCTCTCGAGAGCCAAAGAGCCGCTCCTGGGCGGAACGCGCCAGACTTCTTGGCTTGCTACTCCGATCGATTTTCGGTGGCAGCTCGACGACGCCCGACGATGATTGACCGTGGGCGCTGCTGTTGCTTCCGCCACCGTATTGAGAGTACGCCGAAAAGTGATGCTGAGACGCTGGGTAGCCGCTCGATGTCGACGATCCCATCGATCTGCCGAAAATTGGATTCCATTTTTTGTTTGCGTCCATTAGAAAATATGAAGACTCGATGAACACATCGAGCTGGGCGGATTCGTTACCTAGCATTGGACTGGTGCGGCCCGTTGATGTAATCCAGGTTAGTGCTGGTCTGCTGGCCTCGAGAAGACGGGCTGTTGTACGAGTAATTCGGCGGATGTCCGCTGTAGTTGCTCCGCGGACTCCTCGGGGTGTTGGGGTCCCTCTGAGGCGGGTGATTGCCGTTGCCCGGCGACGAGAACCCGTACTTGGAATCGCCGCCCTGAGATCGGCGCTTTGTCGGCGTCGACGCGTCCACCACCTAATTACATCGCGGCGAGATGGACAATTGGATCAAGTCGAAGACGAGAAGTGCGTGCAATCGGATACTATACCAATGAATGAAAGTGAAACTTACGGGATGAAGTGAATTGATTGGATGCGGGGAGAGAAACTTGGCCGCCGGACTCGTAGAGCTCATGAGGCCACCGGCGCTGGCGCCGCTCAATAAAGAAACGCCCAAATCATCCTGAGTGGCGATGCTGGGGTCGCTGGAGCTCTTGACCAATCGGCCGCCAGATGAAGGCGATGGCGGCGACTTGCCTCCATTAACAGTAGCTTTGGAGCTGTCGCCGGCGGCACGCGG
>JACCDP010546508.1_pt1 | contig 11955 bp, 9 predicted proteins | sample 7445841 | NCBI WGS metagenome assembly JACCDP01 (sample SAMN15323441, study PRJNA562643) | freshwater metagenome | isolation source: river surface water | place: USA:Blue River Watershed | collected 2017-08-17
GCTAAAAAAAATAAACAAATAACGGGCTGTGTATTGATTTTAAATACGGATAAAAAAATTACACAAGCGCTTCAAAAAACACCCATTGCTGATGTGTGGGGTATTGGTTACCAGTATGCTAAAAAATTAAGTGCCTACGGTATTAACACTGCGTACGATTTAACACTGCGTACCGAAAATTGGGCGCATCAAGAATTAGGAGGTGTAGTAGGCGCGCGTTTGTTTAGAGAACTCAAAGGATTTCCTTGCATCGATATGCAATCGGAAAGAGTAACCAAACACATGATTGCTACCACGCGCATGTTTGGAAACCCCGTTACCACGCTTCATGAGTTAGAAGAAGCGGTAGCGACCTACACTGCAAGGGCCGCAGAAAAACTGCGCAGACAACACGCAGCAGCGCGCGGCATTACGGTGTTGATTGTCCCCAAACAAGAAGTGAAGGGCAGTTATTACCGGCATGGGCCTACAAAATCGGGAGCAGTTCGCCTGCCCCTTGCAACGGCGCTTACCAACGAGCTCGTAAAAGCAGCCCTTGAACTGGTAAGAAGCTTATTTGAAGCAGGCAAAACCTACAAAAAAGCAGGGGTTATTTTAAGTGATATTGTCCCCGAAACCGTGATTCAGGGGAACTTGTTTGTAGCAGTACCTACAAATGGCGAAAAACTAGCCAAAGGCCGCGCCCTCATGGAAGCTATCGACAATATCAATTTTTCGATGCGGGGTGATATATTAAAATTTGCAGCCAGCGGCACTACCCGCAACTGGAAAATGCGCCAAGAAATGCGGAGCCCGCGCTATACCACACGCTGGGAGGAGCTTCCACTACTCAAATAAGATTCAAAAGCCCTGTGCATAAGCCTCTAAGAAGTATTTTAAAATTTACACGGATAAATTGCGGCGGTACCTTAAATTTGCACAATTTGTAAATAATGACCCACCCTACGCTCAACTCAAACGAATCCATCCCTTCCGGTAAGAAAAAAGTAATTGTACTTGGTAGCGGCCCCAATAGAATTGGCCAAGGTATCGAGTTTGATTATTGTTGTGTACATGGCTTAATTGCTATTAAAGAAAGTGGTTACGAAGCCATTATGGTGAACTGTAACCCCGAAACCGTTTCTACCGATTTTGACATGGCCGATAAATTATATTTCGAGCCAGTATTTTGGGAGCATTTATGGGAGATCATTGAACTAGAGCAACCCTATGGTGTGATCGTTCAATTAGGTGGTCAAACAGCGCTTAAATTAGCCAAGCGTTTACACGAAAAAGGCATTCGCATTATTGGTACTTCTTTTGAAAGCCTAGACATGGCCGAAGACCGTGGACGTTTTAGCGATTTATTAAAAGAATTAGAAATCCCGTATCCATCTTATGGTACGGCACATACTGCCGACGAAGCGATTGAAGTAGCCAACAAAGTAGGGTATCCCGTACTTGTAAGACCTAGCTACGTTATTGGTGGACAACGCATGCGTATTGTTATCAATGACGAAGAAGTTGAAAAAGCGGTGATCAGTTTATTAAAACATATTCCGGGCAATACTATTTTGATTGATCATTTCTTAGACCGTTGTCAAGAAGCAGAAGTAGACGCCATTTTTGATGGAGAAACTTTTCACATCATGGGCGTGATGGAACATATTGAGCCAGCAGGTATTCATAGTGGTGATAGTAACGCGGTGTTACCAGCGTTTAACTTAACCCCAATGATTGTAGAAAAAATGGAATTCTACAGTGAAAAAATTGCACGGGCTTTAAATATTAGAGGTCTTATTAATATTCAGTTCGCCATTAAAAATGGTCAAGTATTTGTGATTGAAGCAAATCCAAGAGCTTCTAGAACAACGCCATTTATTGCAAAAGCATATCAAATTCCGTACTTAAATATTGCCACCAAAGTAATGCTTGGTGCCAACAAACTCACCGATTTTACCATGGTTAAAAAACTAGACGGCTATGCAATTAAAGAGCCTGTATTTAGTTTTGATAAATTCCCTGGGGTGAACAAAGAGTTAGGGCCAGAAATGAAAAGTACCGGAGAAGCCATTCGTTTTATCAAAGATTTACACGATCCTTATTTCCGCACGCTATACAAAGAGCGTAGCATGAACTTATCTAAATAAGTAGGGCGTAAATACGGGGAACCTTCTACCAAAACAGATTGTTGTATAAGCCTACGCTTTTATAGTGTATAGGTTTGTGTGTGTCCATCACCACACCCCCTTTTTGGCATCAAGCACCATTTACCAGACTACTCTTCCCACTTGTAACCGGGATCGTTACTTGCTATTATTTGCTGCATGGCATTTTTACAAATGCGCAAATCAATTACGCTGTGTATGCAGCAGCGGGCATTTCTATCGCCGGACTTTTTATTATTGCACAGCTATCCAATTTTAAAAAGTATCGTTATCGTCTTATTCAAGGCCTACTGCTACAAATTATATTTGTATGTCTAGGTATTAGTGTTATGCAAAATACTTTACAAGCACGTGACAATGAAGTAGCATTACTAGCAGCGCGTAAAAATGGAGTCGTTTATATTATGCGGCTAACAGAACCGCTGCAACTAAAAAATAAAACCTATAAAACAGCAGCTATCATTGAAAGTATGGGTACTGCACAACAAGAAATAAAAACAAGAATAAAAATAATAATACACTTCGCGTTAGATAGTAGCCGCGTTAGCATAACCCATTTAACGGCCGGCAGTTATATTGCAACTACCATACAACCTACCCTTGTACCAGATACCCATAATCCAGGGGGCTTTAATTACAAAGTTTGGCTATTTAGAAACGAAATTACACACCAGCTTTATTTGGCAACAGGAAGTTGGGTTTTACTTCCCTCCCAAAAAAGTAAACAATACTTGCGGGAGCTTCAACAAAATATTAGAACAAGGCTTCAACAAAATATTATAGGCAAGCAAGAAAAAGCAGTAGCAGCCGCACTTTTAATCGGTTACAAACAAGATATTGATTCCAATTTAATGAAAGCATATAGCAATACTGGCGTGATACATGTTATTGCCATTAGTGGTTTACACCTCGGACTAATTTATGGTTTACTCATTGGCATTTTTAGTTGGATGCCAGATTCAACAATAAAAAAATGGACCGCGCCACCTATTATGCTATCCGTGCTTTGGGGCTTTGCACTAATTACAGGAGCCGGCCCCTCGATAGTTAGAGCCGCTGTCATGTTTTCATTTATCATTATCGCTACTATTATAAAACAAAATTCAAGTATTACAAATGCGCTAGCAGCTTCGGCATTTTTTTTACTCTTATTACACCCATTTTATTTGTGGGATATTGGATTTCAACTTTCTTATGCAGCTGTGCTAAGCATTGTGCTCTATCGAAAAAAAATATATGATACTTTATATTTCAACTATAAATGGATGCAGGCCTGCTGGCAATTAAATGCCCTTACATTAAGCGCTCAAATTTTAACCCTACCCCTTGTTGTGTATCATTTTCATCAGTTCCCCAATTATTTTTTGTTGAGCAATTTTATAGTGGTGCCACTTTCTAGTATTATCTTATATGGATGTTTACTCCTACTTCCTTTGGGAACTGTTTCCTATCTTGGAAAGGCTTTATCAATAGCAACCAGTTGGCTCATTACTAGTATGAACTGGGTCATACAAAAAATGAATGCGCTACCATTTGCTACTTCGTCTAATCTAGACATCAACACGGTTCAGGTAGGTCTGTTGTTTATCATCATTCTTTACTTCACGCTACTTATTCAAACCCAAAAAAATAAATGGTGCTTTTATGGTTTAATTGCCTTGCTACTTGGCAGCTGCATGTATAGTTTTAAGCAAATACAAGCATCAGGGCAAACAACCCTAACGGTGTGGTTTGTTCCTAAAACAACAAAGATTACACTGAGGTATGGGCAACAAAATGAGACCATCCTACCAAGCACCACCAGCGCTTTTGCCATTGGCCATACCCGGTTTTTATCCATTGGTCAAATGTCAGCGCTAAAAAATGCCCAGGCGACAAGTTCAAAAGTGGATATCCTTCTTATTAGCAACCTACCAAAGTCACCTATACGCCTACTCGCAAAGCAGTTTAAGGGCGCGCGCTTTGTTTTTGACAGCAGTATCCCGTTGTGGAAAATGGAAGCGTGGAAAAAAGAGGCAGAGGACCTACATTTGCGCCATCATTTTGTTTCTCAACAAGGGGCTTTTGTCCACCAATCAAGCAATGGAAAAGAAAATTAAATCAGCGCTCATTTCTGTCTTTTATAAAGATGGTTTAGAGCCTTTAGCACGTCAATTAGTCGCTCAAAACGTAACCATTTATTCGACAGGTGGCACCCAAAAATTTTTAGAAGATTTGGGCATTACTTGTGTTGCGGTAGAAAGCTTAACAACCTACCCTTCTATTTTAGGAGGCCGTGTTAAAACCCTGCACCCGGCTATTTTTGGCGGTATTTTAGGTCGTAGATACGAGCCGCAGGATTTAGTTGAAATGGAGCAGTACCATATTCCTGAAATTGATTTAGTGATCGTTGATTTATATCCATTCGAAGAAACACTAGCTACAACAACGGAGGAAAAATCCATTATTGAAAAAATTGATATTGGTGGCCCTTCAATGATTAGAGCTGCTGCAAAAAACTTTAGAGATTTAGTCGTAATAGCTGCTAAACAAGATTATGCGGTACTAGAAACCATGCTCGCTGCACAAGCAGGCACCACATCACTTGAACAAAGGAAAGCCTTTGCTGCAAAAGCTTTTGAAGTGGTGATGCATTATGATATTGCCATCAGTAATTACTTTAATCCAGCACCTTCACAAATATTACGTTACGGTGAAAACCCACACCAAGGGGCTACTTTTACAGGTAATTTACAAGAACTCTTTACGCAACTTAATGGTAAAGAATTGTCTTATAACAATTTAGTAGACGTTGATGCAGCCGTGCAACTAATAGGAGAATTTAATGAAACAACTTTTGCCATTATCAAGCATACCAATGTTTGTGGTATTGCTGCAAGAAGTACGGTTAAAGACGCTTGGGACGCAGCTTTAGGTGGCGATAACGAAAGTGCTTTTGGTGGTGTACTTGTAACCAATAGCACTGTTGATGCAGCCACTGCAAATGCCATCAACGAAATATTTTTTGAAGTACTCATTGCGCCTAACTATGAATCAGCCGCACTGGATATTTTAAAAAGTAAAAAGAACAGAATTTTATTACAACTCACTGGAAATACAACTGCATTAAAAGCGCCAAGCAAGTCTTTGCTAAACGGTATATTAGCGCAAGCGCCTGATACAGGGAATTTTACAACATGGGATGAAGTAGGTGGCAGAACCACCACCGAAGACGAAAAAGAAAATTTAATTTTCGCTAACCTGGTTTGCAAACATTTAAAAAGCAATGCCATTGCACTTGTAAAAAATAAACAACTCGTAGGCAAAGGCTGCGGTCAAACTAGTCGTATAGACGCATTAAGACATGCCATCGAAAAAGCACATCAGTTTAATTTTGATTTAAATGGCGCTGTGCTAGCATCTGATGCCTTTTTCCCATTTAACGATTGTGTTCAAATTGCACAGGAGGCAGGCATTGGGGCATTTATTCAACCTGGCGGATCGGTAAGAGACAAAGATAGTATCGAATACTGCGTAGAACATAAATTAGCCATGGTCATGACAGGCCTTCGTCATTTTAGACATTAATAAAGCGTATCAATGACAACCAAACAAAAAGCATACATAGGGCTTAGCCTCACCAGTATCATTTGGGGCACAACCTGGGTGGCAAGTAAGTATGGTATCAAACAAGGCATACTAGCCTTTGAGTTGTCAGCTATAAGAAATGGATTAGGTGGCCTACTACTCATTGTGTTTTTTTTATTGAAGGGGCAAAAGCTCCCAACTTTTAAAGAATTCAAGTGGCTACTTGGGATGTCTATTTTACTATTTGTAATTGCCAATGGTTTTTCTACCTATGCCTTAAAAGAAATTCCAAGTGGACTTGCGGCACTTATTGCCGCCCTCTATCCACTCAGTGTTGTTATCATTGAAAAAATAAAATACAACAATACAAAAATCACAGCACTCACTTTTCAAGGCATGTTACTAGGCATTATTGGTATTGGCATTGTATTTTATGAAAACCTGGCTGTACATAACTCGGTAGGTTATTTTATTGGCGTTGTGGTATCATTAATTGCCATGTTAAGCTGGAGCTTTGGCACCATTTTTATCGCACGTAATAAAATGGATATGAATCCGTACTATGCAACTGGATGGCAAATGTTTTTAAGTTGTTTTTTCTTAGGTGCTTTTGCGGTGGCTTCCGGTAAATCTATTCCAATTCAAGAAATAACGTTTACCGTTTGGATGGTGATTGCTTATTTAATTGTAGCTAGCTCGATTGTTGCATTTGCAGCTTTCATTTATACCATGAAATATTTGCCGCCAGCCATTGCATCGCTCTATGCCTACATCAACCCTATAGTTGCAACTATTGTTGGCGCGTATATTGTAAATGAAAAACTCAGTCTCCCAATTTTTATAGGTTCCTTTGTTACACTTACAGGCGTATACCTAGTAAACAGGTCTATGAAAAAACAGCACCAAGAAATTGTTCCTGTTACGGACGCGGACGGGATGTAGCTTTTTCCTTCCACATTTCATTGAAAGTTTTTGGTGTAAAGTCTAGTTCAGAGCGGTGTACGGCCCAGCCTTTAAATACTTTATTCACCACCCAATTTTTCATTTTGCCATTGCCCATATTCATCATGGGTCTATTTAAACTAGCTACCATCCATGCCTTCCAGGCAACACGCTCAGCGAGGGTACTAGTGCCCTGCGTTACCGCTTCATGTCGGTTATCTAATAAGAGTTCATGTAAATTGATACGCATCGGACAAACCTCTGTACAATTACCACACAAAGAAGAAGCATTACTCAGGTGCTTATAATCATCCACCCCACTTAAATAAGGTGTAATCACTTTACCAATAGGACCACTGTATGTTGTTTCGTAAGAGTGGCCTCCAATATTTTTGTATACTGGACAAGCGTTTAAACAAGCGCCACATCGAATGCAATAAAGTGCTTCACGGGCTGTAGGATTAGCGAGTAAATTGGTACGGCCATTGTCGAGTAAAATCACAAACATTTCCTCGGGACCATCTGACTCACCTGCTTGCTTAGGACCCGTTAAAATGGAATTGTATACCGTTACTTTTTGACCCGTACCATAGGTAGCTAGCAGCGGCCAAAAAAGTGGAAGGTCATGAATTGAAGGAATCATTTTTTCGATACCTACTACCGCAATATGTGTTTTAGGCCAAGCGCAACTTAAGCGGCCATTGCCTTCATTTTCGGTAATAGCAATACCGCCAACATCTGCAATTAAAAAATTAGCACCTGTTACACCAACCTGAGCTTCTGTGTATTTTTCACGAAGCTTAATACGTGCAACTTGGGTTAATTCTTCGGGGGTTAAATCTGGTTTTGTACCAAGTTTGTTGGCAAATAGTTTAGCAACATCTTCTTTGCTTTTGTGCATCGCAGGTGTTACAATATGATACGGCGGTTCGCCATCTAATTGCTGAATGTATTCACCTAAATCTGTTTCTACACTTTCTATACCAGCAGCTTCTAGATAATCATTTAAATGAATTTCTTCGGTGACCATGCTCTTGCTTTTCACTAAGGTTTTGCAATTACGCTCTTTGCAAATTTTTCCAATCGCTTCTAGTGCTTCTGCAGTATCATTGGCCCAAATAACGGTAGCGCCTCTTGCCGTAATTTTTTTTTCAAACTCAAGTAAGTATTGATCTAGGTGTTCAATGGCTTCCCACTTAATATTTTTTGCACGTTCACGTGTAATATTTACGTCGGTAAATTGTGATTTACCTATAGGTACAACGGCATTGTATTTAGAAATATTGAAATTAATTTTTCTGCGATGCTCTAAATCGGCAGCCTTAATAGTACTCTTTGCAATAAATGATGCAGCTGTTTCAGACATGCTTATTTTTTTTGACTTTTTTGATGAAGCGCCGTTGCTTCGAGTGCTTCGTAAAATTCGGTGCCGTATTTGCGTATTAATGATTCTTTTAAGAATTGATACACCGGTACTTTTAATTTTTTACCGAGGCTACAAGCCGCACTACACAAATCTTCACGGGGTTCATAATTGACGTATTCCATATCCGGATCACGCTTACTCTTTTTTGTTTTCACTGGAAACAAATGGCAACTTAGTGGCTTTTTCCAATCTAACTTACCATCGTTGTAAGCCTGTTCGATACCACATAATATGGTGCCCGTTTTATCTTTGATACCGTATGCACAAATACCACCGTTTATTGTTGGTGTAACCCAACCAAATTCGCGGTCGTATAAATACTTGCCTTGCTTTTCTACCTCTTTGATCCCTTGAGGGGTCATATATGGTTTAATATCTTCATAATGGGCATTTAACTTTTCGAGTTCCCATTTTTCCATGGGTGCACCAGCGTCACCATCTTCACAGCAACCGCCCTTGCATTTGCTTAAATCGCATACAAATTGCTCTTCTAGGAGCTCGTCTGAAACTAATTTATTGTCTATAATAATCATGGCTATGCGAATATAATTAGTTTTTCCACCTAAAAGTGTTTACCAAATGCTTCAAATCCGTTTTAATAAAATCATTGACAATACCTAGCGAATCGGCATTGGGGGTAGCGTCAAAATAAAGGGCACCCCTCAAAAAATGCTTGGTAGAATCCGTTAAAAAAAACTGATTAGATGTAGCCGCGTCACCCCCTACTGTAAAAAATAAGCCACTCACCCCATTAGACGTATGCACCAGTGAATCATCTATAGAATAGGCTTTGGCTGACTGTTTACTCGTCATAAAAAAAGAGTGTTTAACCAGCGAGTCAAATTTATATTTTCCAATTTCTTTGTAACTCACATAAATACGACCATTGAACGCCGGAAAATCAACATTGATCCACCACGCATTTTCGGTGGCTTCACCAAAAAAAGTAGAATCCTTTACTACCCTAGCATATACTGGGTATTCAAAAGCATACGGATATCCTGGCTCGTCAAATAACTGGTATTTTTTTTCTGGAAAATTAATTTTGTAATAACCGGTGGGCTTTGGCGTATACACACTGTTACATGCCATAAAATATAAAGCAGCAAAACCAAAAAATAAAACAGATAACTTTATTTGTCTTGGCATGTAATAAAAATTAGATGGGATACTGACGCTTTATAGAAACCTTAATTTTTTGAAGTCTATTTTTGGCCACTTCTAATACGGTAAATTCAAAATCACCAGAAGTTAAAATAGCCGCAGGTTTTGGAAAATCACCGGCTAGTTCAAGCACAAGGCCTGCAAGTGAATCACTCTCTCCTTTTACGGCATCAAAAGTTTCGGTGGGAAGGTCCATTACCTTGCACAAATCCTGAATCATCACACGGCCTTCGAAAATATAATTGTTATCATCAATTTTTTTGTAGTCACTATCTTCTTCGTCAAACTCGTCTTTAATTTCACCAATAATTTCTTCCAAAATATCTTCGAGGGTAACAATACCACTAGTTCCACCAAATTCATCTACTACCACCGCAAAGTGTATTCTTTTAGATTGAAATTCTTTTAATAGATCTTCGATGGGCTTTTGTTCATGCACAAAATACGGTGGCCTTATTAGCGTATGCCAATTGTAGGTAGTGCTTTCGTCTAAGTGAGGTACCATGTCCTTGGTATGAATGATACCTATTACTTCGTCCAAGTCTTCTTTATATACTGGAATTCTTGAGTAGTTCACTTCGCGCACAAATGCAATGAGTTGATCAAAGCTAATTTCCTGATCGACACCGCTCACATCCATGCGGGTTTTCATGATTTGTTTGACGGTGATATTTCTGAACTTAACAATACTCTTTAAAATATTTTTTTCGTTTTCGGAAGCGGTTTCATTGGTTGTTAAATCAATGGCATGATCGAGTTCTTCTAAACTGTAAGCACTCGCAGATTTATTGGCAAGTTTTCTTTCGATAATATCAGAATACTTTACAAGTGGCTTACTAAGACCCATTACTAAATAAGATATGCCATATACAATGCCACCAAAATCTTTTGCAAAACGAACATTGTTTTGTGTGGCTAACACCTTTGGCATGATTTCACCAAATAAGACCAATAAAAAAGTAACTGCAATTACTTTGATAACAAACTCCACCCATACAGCATTAAACTGTTCAAAATTGAACATATTGTCGATGAGTAAATTTGAAATAATAATGATGGAGATATTGATAAAACTATTGGCAATTAATAGCGACGCCAATAAAATTTTAGGCTGCTCAATTAAATCAACAATTCTTTTGTAGGCAGGTTGCTGCTTAGACTTTAAAACATTGATGTCTTTAAATGTCAATGAAAAAAAAGCAACTTCGGCGCCGGCTAGTACAAAAGATAAAAACAAGAGTACAACCAAAATAAGTACCAAAACAGTAGTGCCTTGAGGTTGAATAGCGCCCAAAAGTGAAGGGGCTGCAAATAAACGCATTACCAAATGATCATCCAAAGTGACAGTAAATTTAGTACCCTACAAAAATACCAATAATTCAGTTACATCGCACAGCCAAAGGAGGGCTAAAGCGGGTTTACCAAACAAATTCTTCGCCTAAATACTGGTTGATTAATTTAGGAAATGGAAGCTTTTTAAGTTGGCCAATTTTTTGCCATTTTCCGGAGGTAAAACTGTTTGGTTTTTTAGATAAGGCTACTCGAATAAACTGAGCCGTTATAATTTGATGCGTAAGCTGCTGTTTTATTTCTAGTGAGCGGTGAAGTAGCTTTATGGAAGATGCACCTAATTGTTCTTTCAGAAACTGCTGAACATTTGTTTCGTTCCACAACATTTTTTTTTCAGCACCCAGCATATAAAATTCAAATAAGCCTTGCCAAATATCTTTGTGTTGTCTTTCGGTTACCCAGATTTCATCCTGTACTTGCAGTAAAAAATAATAAAATCGACGCTCTTTTTTTACGAGCTGTTTTTCTTTAATAGGAAGCTGATTCACCTGCGCGGTTGCATGTGCAACACATGTTTTTTGTAATGGACAAATAGTACAAGTTGGCGCCATTGGTTTACACACAGTGGCTCCAAAGTCCATAATAGCTTGATTGTAAAGGCCTGCATGCTTTTTATCTAGCAGCGCAGCTGCGCGCGTTTCAAATATTTTTTTACCTGCCGTTGTATCTGTAGGTACATCAATACCTTCATAGCGCGCAATGACTCTAAATACGTTTCCGTCGAGTACTGCGTGTGGTGCATTAAAAGCAAATGAGGCTATGGCAGCAGCCGTGTAAGGACCCACTCCTTTTAATGTTAACAGCGTCTCATAATCACTGGGAAATTTTCCATTATAGGTTTTCACGATTTCTTTTGCAGTTGCTAGTAGATTTCTGCAACGGTTATAATAACCAAGCCCTTCCCATAATTTAAAAACAGTTTGGTCTTTTGCTTTTGCTAAGTCAAATACCGTTGGATACTCAGAAATAAATCTATTGTAATATGCAAGCCCCTGTTCTACACGGGTTTGTTGTAGAATAATTTCTGATAACCAAATTTTATAGGGATCTTTCTCGCCCTTCCAAGGCATTTTTCTTGTATTGTCTTTGGCATGCCAATGAAGGAGGGTACTGGTAAAATTCAATTTCATCTATTAAGAATGGACAAAATCAGGGTTTTGAGGGGTAAAATGCCCGATTTTGAGGTATAAAGTTAATTTTTAGGGTGTATCTGGCCATATTTAGTTGGTAAAACGTATAAAAAAATTTAATTTTCTGTTAAATAAGTGAAATTTTAGCTTATTTTTAGAAACACATACCCTAAATTAATTTTGATACAATGAGAAAATCAGATCTCATCAACCAGATTTCAGACAAAAC
>JACCDP011409070.1_pt1 | contig 11955 bp, 4 predicted proteins | sample 7445841 | NCBI WGS metagenome assembly JACCDP01 (sample SAMN15323441, study PRJNA562643) | freshwater metagenome | isolation source: river surface water | place: USA:Blue River Watershed | collected 2017-08-17
GCTGATTAGACGAATTTCTATCTTTAATTTTAATATCTAAAAATTTATTTGCCACACCAGTTAAAAATGATTCATAGTTATCTGGAACCATATCTACCGCATCAAAAGTAACTGAAGCAGAGATATTGATTGGGGGCAAAAATACCACTTCATCCACATCCTTGTAGTTGTCTAAGGAAAAGATGGGTTGGCGATTAATATTTAATTCGTAATTGAAAGATTTAACTCTATTGTTAGATGTATCATTTCCAGATACTTCAATAGACCTTGGGCTAGGAATGTAAATTGGAGGATGTGTTTCTTCTGGCAGAACCTCATAAGAAGGCTCTAGCTTGCCATATACACTGATTGCGCAAGAAACAGAGGGAATATCGCCAACGCTGCAAGAAACGCCGTAACGGGTTAAGAAACCGCTGGAGAAGCCGTAAGTCTTTCCATTATACTTGAAGCTTCCAGAGAAGCTAGAATCACCAGTAAAATTCAAGAGAGGGTCTGCATAAAGAAGGTTTCGATCAATAGAGATTTCAGCTTGCATTGGATTATTTAAATTGTATCCAAAGCTGGTTCCTAAAACCAAAGAATTTTCTAGAGGAACTGAATATGAAACAGTGACAGAATTGATTCCAGACAATTGATAACCATTGACCACAAAAGATTGGTCATATTGCAGGATTGAATTGGAGCGATCAATACTCATTATTTATCTTTGTTTAAAGAACCTCCGAGACGTTTTTCTTGAGCGATAACATCCAACACGGCTTGTCTGATTTTGCGCTGGAGTTCTTTTTCATTTCCACTGTTGCTTTCTGTCATTCCGCCAGCTTCATTAGAGGACACATTGACCACAACATTGTCGCCAGCAGAATCGCGAGTCGCTTGAATTAGCTCGTCTAGCTTGGATAGCAGGGACTCTGTAACTGCGCCAGAACGATCTTCGTCACCGCCAGTTTCGCCAGCATTGAGGCGGTTAAGATTCTGAACGCCAAGTTTACGAGTAGCGCGATTATTAAGAACAAACTCGCCACCAGTGAGCATCGCTGGAACGTCATCTCTCATTCCAGAACCACCAGTGATATAACCACCATTATATCTTCTTGAATTTGGATAAGGGTTATAATAACCATCATTGCCAAAATCTAATAAACCTAATTTAGAGAAATTGACATTTGAACTTGGCGAACCAAAAGGTCTTTCGCTAATATTTCTTCCAGAACCAGCAAAATTAATATTTTGTAAAGAAGTGTCTCTTACGCTTCTCATTAAAATAGCGTCTTGAGACAAGGCGCTGCCTTGAGAACTAAAAAGACCCTTTAAAGCGCCTTTAGCACCAGTCGTAAATTTGTCAACACCCTCTAATGCTTGACCAGTAACTTCTTGGGCAGCTATTTCATTTTCTGCGCCTATTTGCATTCTTTGAGCCGCGACTTTAACAAGAGAACTAATGACAGCACTAGCGATGGAAGTAACTAACTGCTTTTGACGCTCTTTTTCTCTCCGTTCAATTTCTTTAAGCTGTTCTTCGTATTGCTCTTCTTGCTTTAGCTGTTGAAGATAAACATCAAAAGCTTGTTGTTTGCTTTCTTGAACGCGCTCAAACATTGGATTATTCTGGCGACCAAATTGAGAAAGCCTGCTGCTTTCAGCTTCTAGAGAAACCGAAGCCCCGCCAATTCCAAAACCGCCCATTGTATCATATTGACCACTAGTGAAGCTCTGAGTGGCAAAGCTGAGTAATTGACGCTTACCGCGAATGCCGCCAGTTCCATAGTCGCCAGGGACGTAGAATCCGCCAGTGCCACTTTGAACACCGCCACCATTTGCGAAACCCTTAATGCTCCCGCTATTAAGAGCGTCTAGGAAATTGGAGCCATATTTCTTAACGGCAGATTTCTTGATGACATATTCACCGCCCATGAGCATCGCTGGAACGTCATCCTTGATTCCTGAACCGCCAGAAATCAAACCGCCAGCAGCTTTTTCTTCCGCAAAAAATCCCTTAGCCACATTGCCAATGCCCGATGTGAACATCTTGGCAAGATTGCTGATATTTTGTCTAGTGATTTCTTGGAAGAAGCTAGTCGCTGCATCGCGGAGAGCATCTTTAAGAGATTTTGCACCACTGATTGCATCGTTCAAGCCTTGAGCAAGATTATCAGAGAAGAGTTGTGGAATTTGTTCCCCAAGCTGAGATTGGAAATTATCAACGTCAGTTTGGAGTTGAGCAATTCCTCTTCCAAAACCAGCGCCAAAGGTTCTTTGTTCCTCAATTTGTCTGCGCTTGAGATTGGCGAGTGCCTTAATTTGTTCCTCTTCGCTTAGGTTGGCAGTTTCTTTTTTAAGAGCGAAGAACTCTTCTAAATATCGCAACTCAATTTCCAACTCTCTGCGACGAGAAGCAGATTCAGCAGTTTGTAATTCGAATGATTTTTGGCGCAATGCATTTTCTTCAGCAATGAATGTCACTGCCTCTTCTCCAGTTTTTCCTTGTGCTTTTGCTTGATTAATAGTATTTTGCTGAATTAAATTAGAAGCTAAATCATCTGGGCTTGTTGATTGAAGTGCGCTAAATCGAAGACCTGCGAGTTCTCCAGGGAGTCCTTCAAGATATTGGGTTATGCGCTGGCTAAGGATTAAAGTGGCGTCTCCAAGTTCGCCAATTTGTTGAGTTAAATCTTTAAAATCTTTATTTGCGGTTTTTAATGCAAGCTGAAGTTTTTGGAGAAAAAGAGCAGCTTTTTCAGCCGTTGTGCCGCCCTGTGCGACAGAATCATTATGCTCTTTTATGGCAGCGGTCATTTGTGCTTGAAGCTGTGCCGCTCTTTTTGCGACTGCTCCACGGGCTTCTTCTGCTGCTATTTCCGCGTTGCTTTTAGGCGATTCAGGAGGTCTAAATGGCGTTACAACTTGTCCAGACCTTGCCGCACTGACTCTAGCTATTCTGCTTTTTAAATCATTAATTGCATCTCGTCTTTCTGGAGTAGCGTATAGCCCTTGAGGAGAATTATATAAATCTTCTTGAGCCTCTAGACGTTCTCCTAAAATACGTTCTGAAACAACATCGGAAATTCTAATTGAAAAATCTTCGGCGCTTGCAGCTATGATCGTTGCAAAGCTTGTCGCAGCAGTAATGGCATTGTCTATAGCTATTTTAGAAGCTTCTTGTTCGGCAGAAGTGATTTCATTTATTAAAGTGTCATTTCCAGCCTGACTCAACTGTTGTAAGCTAGCTATAATTATCTCTGGAGACAAGCCTTGCCCATTAAAATTCAAAATTCCTTGAGCTAAAGTGTTTCGCTGATCTTTTAAAGCCAAAGCAGCATCAGGACTTAGTGTATCTGGTATTTCTATAGAAGTAAGCTCGTCCACTAAAGCTTTTTTAAATTCTCTAATAATGTCCGCTGTAGCTCTTTCTTGATTGACGGAAACCCTACCTCTCCTAGCTGACAATTGCGCAGTTTGAGATTGTCCGATCAAGCCAGTTTCAAATTCAACATCTGAAATTTGCCTTTGAATGTCAAGTAATTCACCTTCTTGGTCAAAAGTTTTTTGAAGAATAGATAGTCTTTTTTCTAAAACGCCATTTTGTTTTTGAATTAATAGAGTTTGTTGATCTGCCAAAGTTTTGTTGGCGAAATCAAGTTTAGCTTGAGCTTGTTTTAGTCTATATTGACGCTGTTGTTCTGCGGTTTGTTTTTTTAATTCTTCAAATTGTTTTATAATTTCTTCAGTACCGCCTTTAAAAATTCCCGCTAGTTTTTGAGCATTACCCCCAAGAAATTCTTGAAGCTGTTCTAATGAAGAACTTGGATTAGTAAAAATAGTTTGAAGCTCTTCAACCGCAGCTTTGACTTCTTCCACTTTAAATTGCCCAGCAAATTCTTCGCCTTCTAAGCCAATTAACCCTTCTCTAGTAGCTGTGTTAATTTTTTCTACTTGATCTGCAAAAGCCTTAGCTTGGTCAACATTAAAATCTATTTCCGCTTCGCGGAGAGAATTATTAAATTCTGCAACGCTTTTTTGAGCAGAAGAAAGAGAGGAATCTAACTCCAATAAAGTTTTATTGCTAAATTTAGCAAATGCTGAATCTAAATCTATACCTAAAATTGTATTTTTTAAAGCATTGTATTGAGTATTAACAAAACTAAGAATTTGTGCGCTATTTTTGTATAAATCAATGGTTGTTTTGGTTTTATCTCCCGCTAATGCTTGAGCTTCAGCATACGCTTCCGTTGCTTGCCTTGACCTTCCAAGTACAGCATTTCGCTTTATTTGTAAATCTATATCTTTTGCGCTCTGTTCACTCGTTAAATCCGTTCTAACAATTCCAGATTCGTCAGAAATTCTTCTATTAAATATAAAAGCAGCCGCTTGTTTATTAGCATCTTCAGCACTTGATCCTGCGGCTACGTAAGAAGTAGCTAATTGATTAAATATTTGTGCTAATTCGTTATCTTTAAGCTCTTTATCGGCATAAGTTATACCGCCTCTTGTTACTGAGTCAGATAACCCTAGAGTATAAATTTCTCTATAACTAGAAAAACCGCCTTCTTTATTTGATAGCTTTTTAGCTTCGTTTGCAGTTTTCTTTCCTAGTTCAGTTAAACTAGCTTCAGCTTCAGCCGCTGAATTACTTAATTTTTCAAGAGTTGATCCAACATCTTTCCTCGTTATATCTTTAACCGCTTCTCCGATACCATTAATTAAAAAACCGATACCAGCCAATCCAGCCACGTAGGGGCCAGCAGCCGCAGCAAATTTTCCGAGAGTTGGTGTCGAACGGCCCAATGAACCTCCCACTTTCTTAAATACGCCAGAAAATCCTTCTGTTATTTTGCTTAATAGTTTTTGACCGCCAAGACCTTGCAATAAAAATATTAATTGAGTAAATTTACCAACAATTTCTACTGTTGCTGTACCAAATTTCTCTAGGGTGCCTCCAGTTCCCTCTAAAGCACCAGCGAAAAACGAAAGGCCAGTTTGAGCAACAACTAATTTACCAGCTAAATCAGCAAATTGACCTGTTGGTGCGTCATCGCTTTTTTTATTAGCTTTTATATCGGCTCTCGTTTTTCTTAAATCTTTTGCTTGCTGTTGTCTTGATTTAATTTCACCATCATACGCTGTAATTAAATTTTTAGCAGCAGAATTTAATTTATTTTGAACAACTTTCGAAGAGCTAGCACTCTTAGATAAGCTATCAATTTGAACTCCCGCTTCTTGCAAAGTGATTTTGCCCTTTTTGAGTTCTTGAGCGATAGATTTAAGCGCAGCATTAAAAGCAGCTAAATCTGAATCATTAATCATTTTTCGCCTATTATTAATATCAGATTGAACAACATCTCGCAATGGAGCTTGTACTGCATAATTTGGCACGAACCCTAATGCCGCACCATAAGTCTTTGGATTCATGCCTTCCTTGCGGGCGCGAGCAATGCCTTGGAAGCCGCCAGCGGGTTCATCCCTACGATTAGCCACCATTAACCCCATTGGGTTAGAGGAAGACTTGAGGGCGGGGCTTTGATCAACATAAATCTGTGACGCGCTGAGTCCCGCGCTTTTCTCGCGAGAGATGGCGTCTAACAGCGCAGAAGCAGCAAAGTTGGGAACATAACCTTCTGAAGAACGATTAATTTTTGTTGCAGCTTTAACAGTTAATTGAGCCAGCTTTTTCTTTAATCCTTCTGATACTTTTAGACCGTTTTTCTCTGCTTGAGCGACAAAATTAACAGCTTTAGGCCCAGCAAAGCTAGCCATGTAATAAGAGCTATCTTTAATTGCCTTTAAGATACCATTTGTTTCCGCCCCATTAACTGCATCACCTAAAACTCCATCAGTAAAAAACTTTTCTGGCAATATTTTAAATAGGGAACCAATGACGCCGCTAGCTTTTCTATATGTGCTAGCTTGAAAACTTCTTTTTCTTTGCGCAGAGATATAACTCTCAGATTTATTTAAATCTACAAAATTAGGAATATAACCTTCAGCAGCAGCCCCTAAAATTCTTTCGACTTGTTTAACTAGCGTGTCTCTTGGAGTTGTTGGATCAAGACCCAATGAGTTAACAATTTGATTAAAAATAGCTTTATTTTCTGCATTACCTTTTGTTCTGCCAGGGAGGTTTTTATATGCGAGATATTTTGCTTTCAGTCCAGAAATAAGATCGCCAGACCTTTCTACTGGACCTTGTGCGCCCCCAGCCAAGGCTAATTGCTTATCTGCAATACTTTTTAGAGCATCAGGAGAATACGGGTTTAATTTAGCCTCTGCATATATTTGAGCGCCAGTAACTCCGAAAACCTCTCTTAGATTTTTAGTCAATGGAAAGTCAATTCTAGAACCAGAACTTTCTGTTGCTGTATCAAAATTTGGACCAGCAAGTTGATTCAATACGTCTTCGAACATATAACCAGAAAGACTGGGTATCTGAGTTAAAGACTTTTTAATATCTTTTGCGCCAACAGGAATACCAATTTTTTTACCAATACGGTTAGCGTAAGCTTTAACTAAATTGGTGACATTCTTTTTCAAGTTGCCCTCAATGTCTTTGAAGAGATTTGGGCGTTGAGACTTTAATGTATAAACAGGAGAGCCGTTAATATTGCCATTTTCGCCATATAAGCCAAGAATCGCAAGCTGTTGATTGGTGGAAGCTTGTTGCTTAGATTCTCTTAATAATTCAAAATTAGAGGAAGACCTTTTAAGCTGCCTGATAAAAGCTCCTTGATTTAATGGCGCCAATTTCGAACCAGCTAGTTGAGCCGCGCTACGCAAATCTCCTTCTACAGAGCCTTCAGTAGCCCTCTTTTCTCTGCGACTAAGAAGTTCTTGGTTTGTTACTCCTAAATAACTAACTTTACCGCCGCTAGCTTGTACAGCGGCTAATTTCGCACGCAAATCTTGGCTTAAACCTTTTTCTTTTGTTAGGGCTGCTCCTGATAAGATGGTAAAAGAACTAGCTTTTGAAATGTCGTCAATAGATGAGATAAAAGTACCTAAGCCAGAACCCAAGGTACTTTTACCTGCACCTGCGGGACCAACTAAAAGGTCTTTTTTCTTAGTTGAATCTAAAATTGCTTGGAGAATTTTTTGTTTATCTCCCCCCAAACGATCAGAATCATAAACGTAATTTGCGAAGTTAGGGATGTAACCACCAGAAGCTTTATAATCTATTTCCCCATCAGAAGGTAAATAAACAGGAAGCTTTGGTAAATTAATTTTATCTTTAGCTTCGTTTCTATAATTTACAATAGGATTTTTTAAAAAATTATTTGCAGCTTTTTTAATTAGGTTTGACAAGGGAGTTCTTACTCTTGTCTTTACTTCTCCACCACCTAGTAAATCAAGATAAGCATTATTACCAGCCAAATCTTGTCCACTAACTTTCGAAGCGTCCAACTCCCCTAAAACACCCTTAATTTGAAAAAGAGTATTTCTATAATTACCAGAAGCATAACTAGTTTTAATTCTATTAATTGATTGGTTATCCACGCCTCTTTTCTCAAGAGATTTAATTACATTATCAAATTTCTGTTTTCGCAATTGAATTGACGCCTTACTATCTCCATTTTTAGGCCAAAATTGATTTAATAATCTTTGAGACGCTTTTGTATAATCAAAATTACTTCTTTTTTGACGTAAAATATCAATTATACCAAAAAATTCATCAATTGAATCTACCTTATTTTTTTGATCTAATTGTCCATCTCTAGCAGCTATTTCAGAAACAGAATAATTGGAGAAATCAATTTTATCTTGTCCAATTTTAGCAAAATTAGCAAAATTAGGAATAAACCCACCAGCAGCAGAAATCTTCCTAGCCCCTGGAGGTAGGCCCATGGTTTTTGCCATGTCTTGATTAAAGATCGCAGAACCGCCGCCAGCGTAATTTGGAACAATATATTCGCTAGTATTAGCAATCATTGTGCCGCGCTTACCGCCGCCAAATGCGAAATTAGGAATGGCAACAACCTTTGAATTTGGTGACGCGCCACCAATACCACGGCGAACATCTGACGCTTCTTGCGCTGGCAAATAACCACCAGCAGAGCGTTTTTGAATACCTTGAGTGCCAGCGCGATAACCTTGTTGCACTAGTGGCGCAGCAATACCAGCAGCAATGGTTCGGATATTTTGAAGAACCTGTTCTTCTTGTTTTAAAATATTTAAGAAAGCTTGAGCCTGAGCATTTTGACCGCCTTGGGTATTTAAGATTTGACTTAGTACACTCTGATTGCGGATAAGAGTTTGAACAATAGACTCTTGAACTTGCTGCTGCTGTTTAGCTGCTTGACCAATACCAAAGAAAGTTTTTAAACTTTGAACGCCGAATTTGGCCAAGTCAAAACTTAGTTTTGCAATAATCGCTAAAAACAATCCAATGCCAGGGCCAGTCAAGACAGAACCAATGCCTTTAATAATGCCTTTAGCAAAACGCGAACCAAGATCATCGCCTTGGAGAAGGTTGGTCGCCCCTTCCAAAAAGGAATTAATGCCGTCCAAGATTCCTTTTAAATTATCTCCCAAGCCAATCTCGCCCAAAAGCGCACCAAGCTGCTTACCAGTAAGCGCAACTTTATTAATGATTGCGTCAAGAGATTGATTTAATTTTTCGTTAGCAATAAAAGCTTCATTGGTCGCGCCAGCGGCAACTTGAGTCGCTTTGGCAGAAACGCTGTTTGCTTTGCCTAAATCACCAACTAATGAAATCAACTGGTTAATCTGGAAAGTACCAGCAACATCTTTAAAGACGCCCGCTCTAGTAATTTGACCAAGACCTTCAACATCTTTAGCGAGATTTTGTAAAATTTGTCTAGCTGGCAAAAGGTTCCCTTCCAAATCTTGCACTGCTACACCAAGACCTCTCAACTGATTGAGAGTGCTGGTATCTTGTAGTCGAGTGAAAATTGTTTTAAGGGCGTTACCAATAACAGCACCACCGCGAGAAGTTTCCTGCTGGAGCGCAGTAATAATACCAGCAAGCTCATCGAATGTTACGCCAGCATTTTGAGCAACAGCCGCGCTTCGATTGAAACCTTCAATAAGGTCGGCAGATGATACGGCGAAAGCTTGGTCAACTGCCGCTAGCTTGTTAAGGATTTGAGTAGTAGAAAGACCAGCTTTAGAGAAAGCATTAACAGAAGCTGTAAGACCATCAACAGATTTAGAAGCGTCTAAGCCAGTCAAGCGAGTAAGAATAAGAGCGTCTTGAGTTCTTTGAAGCGTATCTTCAAGTTTCAAACCTTGACGAGAAAACTCTAGCGCAGCTTTTGAAACCTCTGCAAAACTTTGACCAGTCGCTTTTGCAATGCTAAATAAGCCTTGGCTTAACTGTTTATTCTTGCCAGCAAATTGATCGCCAACAACAGAAATTGCTGTAATGGCTTTTTCTACTTCAATAGTAGAAGTTACTAAACTTTTAAAAGCATTAGAAAGGGTATTAACAATACCAACAGAAGCACCGAATGCCAAAACACGGGCATTAGCAGCGTCAAGAGACTTTGTGAATTCATCTGCCTGACCAGTTAAACGTCCCAATGGCTGAGATAAAGCTCCCAAAGAACGCGCAGAGTTGCCAGTGGCAAAATTAATTCTCAGGTTTTGCGTAGCTTGCAGAATTTGCCTCTGTAATTGAGTTTGATTCTGAAGCTGGGCGTTTACTGGGAGATTAATTGGTGTGGCCATACCTTATTCCTTAAAAGTTTATTACACCTTTTCTCCCATAATTTTCATCATTTGTTCCATATTTAATTGTCCGTTGTTTTCTTTTAGCAAGTCTTGGAAAGACATTTTCTTGGCCTCGGGATCAACAAAATCTAAATCTTCCTGTGTGGCTCCAAAAACAGCAGTGGCAGAATTATCTTTCATTTTTGCTGTTAGCTTTTCTTTATTGCGGCTGCTCTCTGCAAAACTGATAAGAGCGTCAGGGTCTTTGCGGATAGAATCTGGAATCTTATCTACATTTTGGAAAATATTTAAGAACATTCTTCCATAGGCCAGCAATTTTAATTGATAAATAGAAAGTTTGGTAATTGGCGTGGCAAAAAAATCATAAGGCTTTTCGCAGTGAGCTAAATAAAGGCTAAAGCAATCTTGTAAAACCGCGTGCTGAATATGGTCGTCATTATACTTAGAAATTATCTCATAATAAGAATTCATGAGAGAAGAGAGTTCAGAATCGTCCAACTCTGAGAAGTCAAAGTTAGTGAAGAACGGCGTTGTTAACAACCGATCTTTAAACAATAAATTTTGCAAAAACTCTTCATTGGCGCGATTGTTCGCATACTCTGTCGCAGTCTTTCCAACAAGATTTTTTCTTTCGGCTTTCAATGTAAACAACTTGATTTTTTCTTCATCAATTGTTTTTTGATGAGCTTGTTTTTGAGAAGGAATCACAATCTTGGCTTTTGTTTTTTCCAAGTTGTCAATATAATTTTCCAGTTCTTTAATTTTTAATTCATCTTCTTTAGTCCAAGTTTCGTCTTTGCGAAGTTGTTCAAGAATTTCTTTCTCATCTTGAATTCCCTTTTTTAACGCCACGGAACGATGCTTCTCAAAAACTTCATTAAGCAGTTTTTGATCCTTGAGATTAAAATGACGCAAAAACACGGTTTGACCATAAAAATCAAACCGTGTGTATCCTTCGAAAATCTCGTTAATAATTTCTATGTAGAAATTGTCTTTCAAGACGCCTTTTTAGTTTTCTTTTTGGGAGCGGGTTTTTCAGTTTCAGCTTCGGCGGCAACTGCGACTTCAGGAGTTTCAGTTTCTTCAGCTTCTTCGTCCTTGTCCTCCATAAGAGCTTCGTAATCTTGAGTGGTTGCGCCCTGGTTATAGAACCAGAATGCGGCAATTCTAGAAATCTTACGAGCGATTTCGAAATACTGAAGGTCTTCGCTCTCTTCTTTTGCGTAGTAATCTTCAAGCTTATCTTCAAAATCTTCGCCTTTGAAATAGGGAGAAGGCTTGTCTTCATCTTCGCGCTGAACGAAAGTTAGATTGATAATATACCAGAGAAGCAAGCGATTCTGCGCCTTCATATCGGCAGTATGATCGAAAAGCGACTGATAAGCCATTTCGGTCTTAACAATTTTATCGCGAACTTCAGCCATTTCTAAAGTTAGCGCATCAGTCTTCTTTTGGCGACTAGCTTCACCTTTATTAATTGTTTCGTTTTCAGTATATTCGCGCTGGAGTTCCATGAGGCGCTGATACATCTGATACAGGTTCTTGGCCTCAGTTTCGCTCATAAGACCGCCAGTGTCAGAATACTTCTTGACAAGCATTGCCTTGGTGAGAATGCCCTTCTTAACGCAGCGCGACATTTCAACGCTGTATTCTAGGTCAGCTTCTTCAATTTGACGACGAGAGGGCTTCTTTAAGATAACCTTGATTGGAGTTTTTACTTTCTCCTTTTTGGTTACTTTAATTTCGTTGCCTTCAGCGTCTTTAGAGACGGTTTCTACTGGGGTTTCTTTTTCCTCGTAGATTGTAAAGTTGTAGATTTCTTTGAGTTCCATATTCCTTGGGGGTAATTATATTAATCTTTAAAAACAAAACTTATAGTAAAATTATCTAATTCTGTATCATTTGAACGCATTGTTTCATTGCCTAAATCCAAAATTCTTTTGCGCAAGTGGCTCATCTTGTCCAAGTCAAAGTAATTAGCCACGTTCAAGATAGGGGCATATTCTGCTGGAAGATTTTCGTAGAGCTTTTTATAAGCTACATCGTGTTCTCTTTTTAAATCTTCAATGATCTTGAGAAACTGTTTAAACAAAAAAGTAGTACTCTCACACTGCCTACGTGATAAAATTTTTTTAGCGTTCATTCCTTATACCTTTATTATAATAAAAGAAAAAGTGTAAAAATAAATAATATGGCTGGATTTTTATCAGAAAACCAAAAAAACAACATTAAGTCAATCATTGACCAAATCCACGACACTTTTGCGCGTGA
>JACCDP011379623.1_pt1 | contig 11953 bp, 16 predicted proteins | sample 7445841 | NCBI WGS metagenome assembly JACCDP01 (sample SAMN15323441, study PRJNA562643) | freshwater metagenome | isolation source: river surface water | place: USA:Blue River Watershed | collected 2017-08-17
AAGAAAAGAAAAAATAATGGAATTATCCGTACTTTTAGAAGAAATAGACCCAAATATTAAAAAAGATGACCCGAGTTATAAAAACCTTGTTAAAAGTGTTAAATTTCTTGAGGCCAAAGAAAAAGTGTTGTTCTTAACAACCTCAAATAGAGGAGGTTGGGCCGTAAAAGAACTTAACGAGGAACCAAAATCAACAAAATTAGCAAAAGCGATACAATCATATCTAGGTAAATCAAAATGTAAACTTATTGAAGTACCCGATTTAAAAATATATGCATGTGAAGGTAATGTTTCACATATGAAGGGTAATGACTGTGGTGCAAAAAGGGCGGTTTTAAAGGATAAAGATAAAAACCCATCAGGAGAACATAGATGTTGGAGAAACATTAACAATCCAGATGATGAATTATGGAAAATAAGTAAAGAATTGTTTGAATCTGACTGCGTAGTATTTTTTGGTTCAATTAGATGGGGTCAAATGAATGCTCAATATCAAAATTTAATTGAAAGATTGACTTGGTTAGAAAATAGACATTCCACTTTGGGTGAATCTAACATAATTAAGGACGTTTCCTGTGGTTTGATTGTTATTGGTCAGAATTGGAGAGGAAAAGAGGTTTTAGATGTTCAAAAACAAGTTTTAACATTTTTTGGGTTTGATGTTAAAGATGAATTGTGTTGGAATTGGCAATATACCATGAATCCAAAAGACGAGACCAACGAAAGTTACAAAAAATCAGGTAAAGAATTTAATAAAACGTTCGATTTAGATTAATCTATATTTTTAAGGTATTTTTTCCCTTTAGGGGTTAAAAAAAACATTTCTTCGGTGTCTTCATCCTCATAAGAACCTACCAAACCTTTACTTTTTAACTCTTCTAAGACCGTACCTGCAATAATCTCTTTTAAAAGAGTTTCAAATTCCTTTTCAGTAAAAATTTCTTCCTCATCGTCTAATGTACCTAAGATAAATTTTTCTGTTAATTTATCTTTTATGTGTTTAGAAGCAAAATCAAAGTTATCAATTTCATTGTACTCAAAAAAACCTTCTTCTTTTAGTATTTCAATGATTTCGTCTGCCTTTTCTATTACTGAAGTTGGATATATCTTTGTCATTTTAATTATCATTATATAATTAATAATATAAGTAAAAAAATCCATTAAACGAAATAGGTTTATCTTTTTTATTTCGTACTTTTTAGTTATATTGTAAAAAAATGTAAATAAATGAAAAAAGACAAAATTTTTGTTCAAATTGCGTCATACCGAGACCCAGAATTAATCCCCACAATTGAGGATATGATAAAGAAAGCCAAAAATCCACAAAATTTAACCTTTGGTCTTTGTTGGCAATATGATAGTGAAGAACCAATAACTATGTTTGATGGAATTGAACAATTTAGAGTTAGCAAACACCACTATAGTGAAAGTGAGGGTTTAGGTTGGGCAAGACACATAACTAACACATTATATGATGACGAAGAATATACATTACAAATAGACTCACACCATAGATTTGTACAAGATTGGGATGCTATTGTATTAGAAGATTATAAACAAGCATTAATGGTTTCAGATAAACCCATAATTTCAACTTATGTTACACCATTTAATCCAAAAGAACCCGAAGAGAGTTGGATAAAAACTCCTTGTTTGATGTCACAATATGAATTTAGTGGTGATAGGTTATTAATGAGTATGCCATGGTATATACAAGATTATAAAACAAGAAATAGAGTTATTCGTGCGAGAACGATGAGTGGTCACTTTTATTTTACGTCAGGTAACTTTATTAAAGAAGTACCATATGATCCAGATATCTATTTTGGTGGTTATACGGAAGAAACGACGTTGAGTGTTAGAGCATTTACAAATGGTTATGATTTCTTTAGTCCATATAGAATGGTTATGTGGCACGAATATACTAGAAACTATCGTGTTAAACATTGGGATGATCACGGAAAAGAAAGTGTAACTAAAAAAACAAGTGGAGAAAGAGATATTTTTGCACGTAACAAAACTAGACAACTTTTTGGAACACAAGATTACGGAATTGATATGGGAATTTATGGGTTAGGTAATGTAAGAACATTACATGACTATGAAGTTTATGGAGGATTTGACTTTAAAAAATTGTTAATCCAAGACTACACATTGAAAGTTAAAGAACCACCAAATTTATTGCCTTGGGAAGACCAATTTATAATGAATAAGTACGATTTGAATTTGGAATGGGATTTGGAATTTTTCAAAAAGTTCAATTCTGAAAATCCAAAATTCATGACTTTAGGAGTTCAAACAACCGCAGGTATCGAATTATATAGAAAAGATTTTACAGTTGAAAATGAGCCGGCAATTTGTTATTTACATGAAAATAAATTTAATGTAAAATTTGAAAGTCATGATAAACCAGGTAAAATTGTGATGTATTTATTTGATGAGGATAAAGAGTGGAGTGATAGATACGAAAAGAAAATTTAATGAAAATAGTTTTTTTATTGATTGGTACCGATGGGAGACCAAAAATATTAAATGGTGATACAATTAGATATGGTCAGGCACCTGCATCAGGTACTGACCAATCTGTTATTATGGTGTCCGAATATCTATCCTCTATAGGACATGATGTAACCATAGTTTTAGGAAAGACAGATAAAGAAACATGTAGAGGAGTAAAATTTACCGATTTTACATATGATGGATTGGTGGGAACTGAAGTTGATATTTTAGTATCAATGTTATGGTTCGACAAATATAATGAAATACCATTTAAGGTAACTAAAGGTTTGATATATTGGTACCATATGGCTTGGGTATATAGTATTGATGAGATGATAGATTATTCAAATCAAAATAATCTTAAAATGGGTTTTGTTAATATTTCCAAATGGGCTGAAAAACAGAACGAGTGGAGCGTAAATTTAGGAAAATCTAAAATTGAAAGAACTATAGAAAGAGTAATACCGAATCCAATAATGGTTGAATTAATTGATGAGATTTTAAATGAAGAAAAGATAACAAAAATAAAAAAGAGTTCAATATTTCACGCACAATATGGAAGAGGAGGTGATGTTGCAAATAGGGCAATTATCGAATTAGGTTGGGATGAAATGTATAAGTTTGATTACGTTAATCCAATAAATGGTACGGATAAAAAAATGTTATTTCGTAAATTATTAGAAACTGATTATTTTATATTTCCTCTCTATCATCCAAATGGATGTGTCTATAAAGATACATTTTCTTGTTCGGTCGCCGAAGCAATTGCTGCTGGTGTAATTGTTGTGACCTATCCATTAGGGGCAATACCTGAATATTTTTCAGATGGAACAGTTTTTTTAAATTTTCCTCATGGAACCGAAATGGAAAAAATGATGACTGAAAGAGTAACATGTAACGCACAATACATGGATTATACAGGTATTATAAAAGATAAAATTTTAGAAATTGAAAATACATTAGGTTTAAAAGATGAAATTAGAAATAAAAGTAAAAACAGTATTAAAGATAGATTTTCAATTTCAATAGTGGGTGAAATGTGGGTTGATTTATTAAATGAATTTATTTATGAAAATTAAAGATTTTATTTCTGCGGGTTTCTATATTAATTTAGATTATAGAACTGATAGAAATCAACATATGATTGACGAATTAACAAATCACGATTTAATTGATGTTGTTAAAAGATTTTCAGCGGTTAAGGCGTTTGATAAAACAGAGTATATTAGAAATGACGATTCTAAAATGTTATCCGCAACATTAGCTGCAGCCGAATCACATAAACAAATTATTAAAATTGCAAAAGAAAATAATTATGAAAATGTGTTAATTTTGGAGGATGATGCTAAATTTTACAATACCGAAAATTATAAAGGTTTAGAAATTATAGAATTGGCGTTAGACCAATTATTAAAGATAGATAATTGGGAAATATTTTTTTTAGGTTCAAATTTACATGATACTGAATTAAACTTGACATCACCTAACTTAATTAAATGTGATTGTTGTGTTAGTACTCAGGCTTACATTTTAAATAAAAATACATATGATATAATTTTAAATCAAACTGAAATTAGATACATGGATGTTTTTCTTAATAACACATTTAAAGAAAAATATATTACATATCCGTTATCATTAATACAAAAATCTGACGATGTTAGTGATATCGGAGGACATATATCTATGACGACTGAATTTTGGGAAAGACAATACGATAAACCATTTAAAAAAATATAAATGATGAATCCATTTAATTTTTTTAATAAGTCTTTCTATATTAATTTAGACGATAGGATTGATAGAAAAGAAAGTATTATTAATCAACTTAAGAAGTATAATATCGAATCGGAAAGATTTAGTGCTATTAGATTAAGTGAAGAAGAAAGTGAAATTTTAACACAAAAGGGATATCCTCTTTGTGAAAAAGTATCAGATGATAATCCACAACATAGAGATAGAATTAAAAAAGTTACTTTAGGTCAAAGATCATGTCTATTGTCACATTTAAAGATTTATGAGATTGCAAAAAATAACAACTTAGATAATGTTTTAATTTTTGAAGATGATATGATTTTTAACGATGATGTTGATGTAATCGACGTTTTAAATAAAACATTAGACGAATTAAGAAATGTCGAATGGGATATGTTCTTTTTCGGATGTTTGCCATTATCACCTATGATAAAAAAAAGTGAATATCTTTACCAATTGATAAATCTATCTACCAGTCATTCATATGCTATTAATAAAAGTTGTTACGATTTATTATTAGATTTCCCGTTTCATGAAGAAATGAACATAGATACCCAATTTAGTAAATTTGCTTCTCAAAATAAAATTAAAATTTTTACTTCAAAATATCCAATGACTTACCAAAAAGAAGATTATTCGGATATTCAAATGTTACCTGTTGGGGGTTTGGAAAATTACATAACAACAAGATATAAAAAATGGACGGAATAACATTTAATCTTTTAGGAGGACACGGGCAATTAGGAAATCAAATGTTCCAATATTCATTGTTATTAGGCTTAAAATATAAAAACAATTATAATATAATATTTGACCCAACAACAAAAAATAATTCATATCTATTTAAATTTTTTAATTTAAAGGAATGTATTATTGAATCATTTACCGCAACTAACGAATATAGAGAACCATATTTTCATTTCAATCCGAGTATTTTTAATGTTGGTAATAACACAAATTTTATCGGTTACTTCCAAACTGAAAAGTATTTCAAACATTGTAGTGAAGTTGTTAAAAATGAATTTAAATTTAAAGATGAGACCATAAATGAAGTTATGGATTTCATATCCGAATATAAAGATAAAAATTTAGTTTCCGTACATATAAGAAGAGGTGATTATCTTATAAACCCACATATTCATCCACAACCAAGTATAGAATATTATAAAAAAGGTATGGAGATGTTAGATGATGGCAATACAATTTTTGTTTTCACATCAGATGATATAAAATATTGTATGGATAATTTTAAACAAGACAATATAATATATAGTAATGGTAATTTAATATTTGACATGTGTTTAACCTCATTATGTGATAATCACATCATAACAAATAGTACCTTTAGTTGGTGGGGTTCTTGGTTGGGGGTAAATCAAAATAAAAAAATTATATGTCCTAAGGTATGGTTTGGTGAAGGAAATTCACACATAGACACTAGTGACATTTATTGTGATAATTTCATAAAATTATAATATGTACGATTATTTAATTGTTGGTGCCGGAATTTATGGTTCGGTTTTTGCTAATGAATTAACTAAAGTTGGAAAAAAAGTTTTAGTTATTGATAAACGTGACCACATAGGTGGAAATTGTTATACCGAAAATATAGATGGAATAAATGTTCACAAATATGGTCCTCATATTTTTCATACATCAGATAAACGTGTTTGGGATTATGTTAATAGTTTAGTTCCATTCAATCATTTTAGTTATAGACCTAAAATAAAATATAAAGATAAAATTTATTCATTACCAATAAACATGATGTCATTATATCAAGTTTATGGAGTGAAGACACCAGAAGAGGCGGAAAATAAATTAAACGAAGTTAAGATACCAAATGATAAACCATCTAATTTAGAAGAATGGATTTTGTCTCAAGTGGGTCCCGAACTTTATGAAATATTTGTTAAAGGTTATACAACTAAACAATGGGGAAGAGACCCTAAAGAATTACCGGCAAGTATTATTAGACGTTTACCGATAAGATTAACTTTTGACGACAACTATTATTTCGATAACTACCAAGGTATCCCTATTGGCGGATATACTAAGATTTTTGAAAAGTTATTAGAAGGTATTGATGTTAAATTAGGTGTTAATTATTTTTCAGATAAAGATTATTACAATTCAATTGCTACCAAAGTATTATACACAGGACCAATTGACCAATTTTATGATTATAAATTCGGTAAATTAGAATATCGTAGTTTAGAGTTTAAAACTGAAAAATTAGATATACCAAATTATCAAGGAATTGCCGGTATGAATTATGGTGATATTGATGTTGAATACACAAGAGTTATTGAACATAAACATTTTGAATTTGGCGAACAACCAACAACTGTAATTACTAAAGAGTACCCAAGAACAAATGGAGAACCATACTACCCAATAAATGATGGTGTTAATAATGTTCGTTATGGACAATATAAAGAACTAATGGAAAAAGAAACTAAGTTTATGTTTGGAGGTAGATTGGCTGATTACAAATATTACGATATGCACCAAGTTTTTGCTTCAGCATTAAAACGAGTTGGTGATGAAATAAAAAACCTCCAAAATTAGGAGGTTTTTTCTTCTTTCTTTTCAGGTTGTTTTAAACCTTTTTTAATCTCTTCTTTTTTTTCACGAGCTTTCTTTTCAAGATCTTTGTGTTGTTCTGAGATTTTTTTTCTTTCTTCTTCAGACATTCCAAATACTGACATATTATATTGTTTTACTTTCTATTATTATTATTGAATCTTCTTTTTTATATTTTAACAACTCACACTTTTCATATTCTTCTCTTTCTTCATATATTGAAATCAACGCATCTACTATTTCAATATATAACTGTAAATCATTATCATATGACACTATTGTACATGTATTATTATAATCATTTAAAATTTCATTGTCAAGATTTACCACAAATTCATAAACCATTTTTAATTCGTCCTCATCATAATTTCCTTTATGTAAAACTCTGGTTGATTGTAATAAAAAATTCATTGAAACACTCATATTATAAATAGATTTACGCTTTTTCTCTCATTATTTTATCTAAAATCTTAAAACATTCCAAAAAACCACCATTTTCACTTTCTTCTCTGGTTTGTGTTGATTCTTGTGACGGACCAAAAACTATACCATTTTTTAATGATACTGTATAAACCCATTGATTTGGATTATACATTTCAATTGTTAAATAAACACCTTCTTTATCAAAAAATTGATATAATTTTTTTGAATCATATAAACCTAATGTTGAAAGACTCAACACTCCGACATTAGGAAACATAGTTGCCTTGAATTTATTAAAGGCTGTTGGGTATAAATATTCAATCACGTACCAATCCATATTGAATATATTATAAGAAAAATTTTGTTATTTTGTATGTGAAAAGAGGATAATTTTTTGATTTTCAGATATTCCAGTATAATTATATTTCAGTTTAGATAATGAATATACTGGAATTCTATTACAACGATACAAATAGAATGTTGTACGTTGAATTTTCTACTGACGGGGACGGAGATAATTTTTACCGAGTATTAGAACTTGGGTTCGAAGATATTGAATATTATTCACCCGAAATAATTCATGAAAAAGATTTAGATTATATTGATGAGGATTTTGTAATTGAAATAATAACTCAATATCTAAATGAAAATGAGTTACCCGAACAACTAAATTTGTGATATTTATAAAATATGAGTTTTTTAGACGATAATAAAAAAGAGAAACTTAATAGTTTTGTGAAATTTGTAAAGGAGCAGTTAGAACTTAAAACTGTACCAACTATTTCTATTCAAAATCATAGAAACGGTCTTAAAACGACAGCAAATTACGATTATACAAAAGAGAATAAGATAGTCAAAGTTTGTATGAAAAATCGTGCATTAGTGGATGTTATGAGGAGTATTGCTCACGAACTGGTACATCACAAACAATTTGAGCAGGGTAGATTAAATGTAAAACCACCAGATATCGGGGGTGAAATCGAGGATGAGGCGAACGCGAAAGCGGGGCAATTCATCAAAATGTTTGCAAGAATTGATGAGTCTATTTACGATGAGTAATTAAAATCTCTGTAAGGTAACTTCTAAGTGAGCAATAATTGCTTTATCGTATCTATTACTTCCCACAAATATGTTGGTATAAAAGGTCTGAGAGGTCAATTTAAGGACGTTTGATGGCATTGCACCGTAAGTATCACCACTGAATGTATAACGGGTTTTTTCACCGTTATAATCGGTTTCAAAGGTGGTTACCTCTTTACAGTATGTACAAGGAAAATCTACATTCATCCATGTATCTCCATATTGGTCTTTAATCCTTAGTTTAAAGTAATCAAATTCCCATTGGGTGGTTTTTACATCAAATCTTCTGTTTATTAATGTGTTTTTAAAATCTTGAGTCAAAACAAGTTGATTATTTTGATTTACACCTGAAACCAAAAACGATGAAACACAGGCTTGGTCTTGATTTACAATCGATAACTCACTATCATAATTTACCTTATCAATTACAACATTCACATCCACAACATCCCATCTTCCATTAATATTTAACTGTGGATTACTTGGTTGAACGTACTTCTCACATCCAAATAAGAATATTGAGATGAATAAAACCAACACATTTACGGTTTTGAAATTTGATTTCATATAGTTTCTTTATTATTTGTACAAAATTAGGTATTTTTTGGTATAAACAATAAAAAATAAAAGATTTTTTTTGGATATTTATATACTATGGAATTGTGCTTAACCGAGACCCAATTAAGGAATCTTATTAAAAATACATTGAAAACTAAGGAGTTAGGGGAACAAGAAACCCCTGTTAATCCTGAGCCAAAGTCAGGTACATCTGATAAACAAACAGGTGGTTCGGGATATCCTGAGGTTAGTAAATGGGAAAGTGGGGTTACAAGAGGTCCCGCAAACCAAGTAGGGGTTACAAAATGGTCAGATGTGGTTGGTGCAAATCTAAAGAGAAGTAAGGCTAATCAATTAAAGGAACAATCAAGTTATGAAAAAGGTATTTGGGATAAATCAACACGAATGTTAAATAAAATGCCCAAGGATGTTGACACTCACGATGTTTTAGGGGTTTTAGAATTAGGTACTCTTTTTATTCCTGTTGTTGGTCCGTTTGTGTCTGCAGGTTTTGGTTTAGGGAATGCGTATCTATATTATAAAGAGGGGGACACAAAATCGGCTGGTTTATTCGCATTATTTAGTGTTTTACCTTTTGTTGGAGATATCCCAATCGTAAAACAGTTAGGTAAAAAAGGTATGGACTTATTGGGTCAAAAGTTAATCAAACAAGGAACAAAAGCAACTTTAACTCCATTAGAAAATAAAGTATTAAAAGAATTAAATAAAAATAAAAATTTGATTAAATCTGAAGTAGATAAAAAAGTCAAACAAATGGCAAACAATTCACTTCAAAAAACAAAAGGATTAAGTGCCAATACAAAGAAAAATCTAAACGCAATTGCAAAATTTGGTTTACAATCCGCAGCTTATTTAGGTGTGGGTGTTGCATATAGTAAGACATATGATTATTTTGATAAAAAAAATCAAGAGAAAAAAATGGAAGATATCTCTAATCTTTTATCAAAAACACGAACAATGAAGGATACAACAGACGTCACACAATTAGATTTAGATTTGGCTGGTGAACATTAATTATTATATTTATGAATATGAAATTAGAAAATATTATTAAACAAGTTATAAGTGAAGCTGTAACACCTGTACAATTTTTAATGAAAGCAATTAAAAGTTTAGGTAAAAAAGGTGCTGTAGAAGCTGAAAATGCTTTAATTCGTGCAATAAGAAAAGAGAGTAATTTAAGTTCAAAGGCCACAGTTGATGTATACAATATAAGTGAAGATATATTAAATAAATCTGTCAAAAATGTTGAATTTGCAGCTTATAGAAAATTAATTGCACAGAAATTATATAATGGAAATCAAGAAATTTTTGATGATATAATTTCTAAATCCACAGGTAAAACAAGAGTTCTACAATTAAACAATGCAGGTATTCCACCAGCTTTTCAAGAAGAAGTTAGAAATCTATCTAATTTAAAAAGAAGAACTGTTAAACCAAAAGTTGAGCCGGTTAAACCTTCCGAAACAACGCCAACATCAACAAGTGTAGTATCTGACATAACAGATGAAGAACTTTGGAATAAGTTAGTTACAGATTTTAAAAGTTATAATGTACCAATAAAATTAACAAGGGAACAACAAGTCCATTTCATACAACAAATAAAACCTGAAATTGATAAATTATATAAAGAGATTGAACCGACATTATCTAAAAAATTTGATGAGATTTATTTTAGATATCAAAAATTAACTCCAGAAAAGAGGCAATTGGCAATTAAAGAGGCTCAAAAAATAATTAAAGAAAAGGGTATAGGATTAAAAGGATATGAAAAATATGTCTTTAATTTAAAAGAATATATTTTAGAATCCTTGAAAAAAAGTAAAGAAAGTGGTTGGAAAAGTTTAAAATATAATGTTATTTTAACAATTGCGGGTGTTGCTTTTGAGGCTTTATCAAATAAAATTAAAACAAATGAATGGGATGTTGAAAATGTTTTCGGTTTTTCTTTTAAACAAAATGTTTTATTTAAATCTCTATTGGGTTTTGTTAGTGTATTTACAAATGGATTACCATCATTTATATTCGCATTATCAAGTGCTTTAATGTCAGCAATTAGTAGTGTTTCGGCATTAGCGGGACCTGATGTAAGTGTAAATAAAAAGGATTCAACATCAAAAACAATTTTTGGAGACAATCCCCCATCAGAAGATGAACTTAACAATTTAGATAATAACTAATTTAGTTACAAAATGAAAAAAATAACCATACAAGAATTTGCAAAACAATTAAGGGAAAGTTATCCAACTAGATTTAAAAATTTATCTGATATTGATTTGGTTTCAAAATGGATAAAATTAAGACCGAGTTCAGTAGAGGCTTTACAATATACTGAACGAGCTAAGTTATTACTTGACGATGGTTTGAAATATACCGAAAGTGAAATTCAAAGAATGAGGGGTACCAAAAAAGTTCAACCTCCTAAAAATACACCACAATCAACAGATACAACAACACCGTCAGATACAACAACTCAAAATGATGGTAATTGGATGGGAGATGTTATTGATAGAATAAAACAAGCAAAAGAAAAATTAAAATCAAATACACAACCTCAACAACAACCATCTAACACACCAGCACCTGAACAGAAAAAAGTTGCACCAGCTTATAGTTCAACATTTAAATCAAAACCATGTGATGAAAATACATTCCCTTGGACAAGAGGTTGTATGAACAATAAGATTGGTCAAATGAACCAAGTATATTTTGGTGATAGGTATGCAAATATCTATGGAGATGATTTATATCATCAATTAGATTCATTAGGTTACTTTGACGCACCAAATCAAAAGGATGGTGAAATTACACAATATATTTATGATGGTGTAATGAAAGATAGCTTACAAGAAAGTGAAAAATCTGAAAGAAAAAAAATAGTTAAAGAAACCGTAAAAAACATTTTAAAAGAACGTTTAAAGAATAATTAAAAGATATTTATTTATAGAGTTTAATTGGTTTGGTCGCCATTAAATGATAACTCTGTAAAACGAAAAGGAGGTATTCTAAATCTCGGCAAAGGGTCTTCGGA
>JACCDP010118280.1_pt1 | contig 11952 bp, 8 predicted proteins | sample 7445841 | NCBI WGS metagenome assembly JACCDP01 (sample SAMN15323441, study PRJNA562643) | freshwater metagenome | isolation source: river surface water | place: USA:Blue River Watershed | collected 2017-08-17
GACGGCCTGTCCGTCGTCGACAGCACGTCCGGCGAGTCCACCTCCAAGCACTCCGAGCGCGACGTCACCGTCCTGACCGGCCTGCTCGACGAGAAGCTCAAGGACATGAACGAAGGCTGGGCCCGCTCCTTCAACGACATGCTCTGGCGTGACGGCGTCTCCGACGCGAAGAAGGTCCCCGGTCTCCTCTCGATGATCACGGACGATCCCACTACGGGCACCGTCGGCGGCATCGACCGCGCGACCAACGCCAAGTGGCGCAACCGCGCCGCCGTCGGCGCCAACGCGATCACCTACGTCTCCGGCCAGCAGAAGATCAGCGAGTACCTCCGCAAGGAGATCCGCCAGCTGACCCGCTTCGGTGGCAAGCCCTCCCTGGTCCTCTGCGGTTCCGGCTTCCTCGAGAAGCTCGACCTCGAGATCACCTCGAAGGGTACCTACACCCAGTCCGGCTTCTCGAAGGGCATGACGGACATCGGCCTCGCCGGCATCACGATGCAGGGCGTCGGTGAGTTCGTCTACGATCCGACCCTCGATGACCTCGGTTACACCAACCGCGCGTACTTCATCGACGAGTCGAAGATCAACCTCTACGTCATGGACGGCGAGGAGAACAAGACCCACAGCCCGGCCCGCCCGCACGACCAGTACGTGCTGTACCGCGCCATGACCTGGACCGGCGGTCTCGTCGGCACCCAGTTCAACGGCTCGGGCGTCTACGAAGTCGCCTAACCGAAGCTGAGAGCTTCAACTCGGGGGTGGTTCCGCAAGGAGCCACCCCCTTTTGCTTGCAACAAATGCGCCCTGGGGCACGATGATCGGACACCCATGGAATACGCCAACGTAGAAATCCGACTCGCCGGTTCCCTTGAAAACACCGTCATCAAGGAAGTCAGCGCCCCCGAGATCCCCGTCATCAAGTCCGTCCACGGACACGACGCGGTGATCAACATCAAGAAGACCCGCACCACGCCGGTCGACCTCAAGGTCGAGCGCGACCGCCTGGAGCAGATCTACACCGCGCCCCTGATCGACAAGCTCTTCCCGGGCGTCGTCAGCAAGCTCCCGACCAGCCTCGCCGAGGTCGGCATCGAGGAGCCGGTCGTCGAAACCTCCAAGAAAAAGTAATCCGATGGCCCGAGGCACCCAGCTCTCCGCGCTGGTCGACGCCCTCCGGGCCGAGATCGGTGCTTCCACGAACGTCGGCATGGGTGTCAATACCCTGCCGGTGCTCAAGCAGATCCTGAACCGTACCCAGGAGCGCCTGTGGAACGACTTCGATTGGCCGTTCGCTTTCATCGAACGCGACGAAGATCTTCTGAACGGCGAGCGCTACTACGGTTTTGATAACGACATCGACTTCAACCGGATCACGTGCGCCCACGTTCGCTACAGCGACACCTGGCGCCCGCTCGAGTACGGCATCGGCGTCGAGCAGTACAACTCCTCCGACCCCACCGAAGGCGAGAAGGAAGATCCGCCCACCCGCTGGCGCCACTACGAGGGCAACCAGTTCGAGGTATGGCCGATGCCGGCGAGCAACGAGTGCACCCTTCGCTTCAAGGCGATCCGCCGACTACCCAAGATGCTCGCGGACTCCGACGTCGCGCTCCTGGATGACAACCTGATCGTGCTGTTCGCCGCTTCCGAGCTCCTGGCTAAGGCCAAGTCCGAGGACGCCGGCGCAAAGCTCCAGGCCGCGCAAGCTCTTTACGTAAAGCTCAAGGGTCAGGGCATCAAGACCGACGTGTTCCCCCTCGGCGGAGGCATGCCCTCCTACGAGGAGCGCGGCATGAACGGCGCCCGGATCCTGCCTAGCGACCGAGTTTAATCAAATGCCGTACATCGTCGTCGAGAACTTTTCAGCCGGCCTCGACACGAGGCGCCATCCGCTGACGGCCAGGCCTGGCACGCTCCAGAAGCTGAAGAACGCACACATCTCTCGCGGTGGCGAGATCGAGAAGCGCAAGGCTTTTGTCCCTATTAACTCGACCAATGAGTCGATCTTCGTCCGACCTTTCTTCGGATTGCAGGCCACCTCGGATAAGATCTACACGTTCACTGATTTTTGGAACCATCAAACCGGAAGCAACGAGCTACCGGTCGGTCCGAACAATCTTTACGTCAGGCTCCTCAAACACCCGAGCGTAGTCCTGGGCTTCGGCCAGTCCGTCCCTGATCTCGTCGACGTCGTCTACAGCACGCTCTACGGTGGCAAGACGTTCATCATCACTAAGTGGAGCGACGGCACGTTCATTCCTTACCTTGATGGCGAGTTCATTTCGGACTTCTACGTAGGAACGACGCGAAACTGGATGATCGGTTTCGCCAACCCGTGGGACATCTTTGCTTCCAGCATCGCCTGGCAGATCCGCGGAAACACGTACGGAGCGTCGACGACCGGGTGGGAGGCTTCCACATCCAACGGCCTGTTCCCTAATCCTGGCTACATCGACGTAACCGCCCCTCTTGATGTAGACTTTGACGGGTCTTTCCAGGCCGACGAGTCCATCCCTGTTTCTACGGAGGTAATCCAGTCTTTCAAGGTGAGCACGCCGGCGAAGAAGGCTTCAGGTGGTTTCTCGATCTCGAGCGGCACGCTTGGCGTCCCTGCTAGTTTCACGAGGGCACTCAGATACATCGGCGCGACGCCGAAGATCATGAACATTTACTTCGACGAAGAAGAGGCAATTGACGAGCCAGGAGGTTGGGCCGGTTTCGACTGGAATACCTACCCGCAAGGGTCGACTACCGCGGTTGGCTTGGCGGCGAACATTGATACTGTGCTCGCCAATTTTAGTCGCAACCGAAACGGCATGGCAAACACACCTGTCGGAGATGCGCTTTACACCTACCAAGGCTTCAGGCGCGGATCGCCGATCGGATACATTAATCTGTTCGTGCCAAATACCAGCGGTTCGTACTACGACGACCACGCCGCAAACAACGGCAAACTGATCGAGATCGAGTTTGCGGCCGATCCTCGTGGAACGCCCGGCATTGAAGAGCTTATCGACGTCACTACGGTTGAGCCAAGCGGTTTCACTCCTGGCCGATGGACCGCGAAGTTCGCCGCGATGGGCGGAGGCGTCACCAACGCGGTAACCCAGGTCCTTGTCGACGGCGTCGATGTCCTTGGAGCTCCGGTGAAGTGGAGCGTGTCGCACTCGAAGACGATGTCTGACGTCGTACAGCAGATCAACACCCACTCGTCTACGCCTGAATACCTTGCATCCGTAGCGAACGATCGTGTGACCCTGACGTCCGTGATTGACGGCGCCAGTCAGAACGGCCGCGTCATCGAGGTGAAGACCCTAGGCAACATCACGACGAACAATTACGCGACGTTCGCCGGCGGGTCTGATGTAGTCCCTGGCCTAAGGAAGATCGTTCGCTACAAGATCGGGGGAAATAACGCCAACTTCTATCCTGACAAGAACCTGACATTGATCGCGACCAAGCCGACCGATCCAGCAAATCCGATCTACTGGGGTGCGACTCGCGTAACCAATTCCAAGCCGACCTCTGCCCTCACCTTCAAGACCAAGGCTCACCTTAGCGCCGGCCCAACCCTATTCTTCTCGGCAGTAAACAACGCCAGCAAATGGGGCCAGGACGGCGTAGGCGCCGGCTTCATCAACATGTCCAACAGCTCCGGTGGCAACGAGTCGCTCAACGCGATCTCCACCTACCAGGGCAACCTGGCTGTCTTTAGCCGGCGCACAGTCCAGATCTGGAACATCGACACCGACCCTGCGAACAATCGTCAGGGCCAGGTCCTTTCAAACACAGGCGCGCTCGGCGCCAGGAGCGTAGTGTCGGTGGGCGACATCGACGTATTCTACCTCTCCGACTCCGGTATCCGTTCCCTGCGCGCGCGCGACAGCTCCAACGCCGCTGTCGTCAATGACGTCGGCACGCCGATCGACAACCTGATCCTCGGTGATCTCGCCGGCTTGAACGACCAACAGAAGGGCGCATGCCCTGCGATCATCGAACCAATCGACGGCCGATACTGGATCGCGGTCGGAAGCAAGATCTACGTCTTCTCATTCTTCCCTTCCGGCCAGGTCGCCGCTTGGTCGACCTACGAGACCGGCCGTAGCTTCACCGACTTCACCACGAAGGACGGGAAGATCTACGCGCGCGAGGGCAAGACCGTCTTCGTCTACGGAGGCTTCGATGGAAATACCTATGACGACGCCGAAGTAGAGCTGATCATGCCCTACCTCGACGGCGGGAAGCCGGCGCACACCAAGACCCTGATGGGATTGGACATGACTTGCGAGGGAGAGTGGACCGTCGAGATCGGAATGGATCCGATCAATCCGGAAGCTCGCGACATCGTCGCGACCGTAAGCCAGCCGACATTTACCCTTGGTCGCATTCAGGCTACCGGCATGGGAACCCACGTCGGCGTTCGCATGGTCAACAACTCTCCTGGCTACGCACGCCTTGCGAACCTGATCTGCCACTTTGACTTCAATGAGAGCGAGTGATCTTTATCCAGACGGCGTTCATCACGTCGTCCACAAGATGCGCGCCAAGGACCGCGAAGAGATCTTCGCCACACAGTGGAGCGACGACCCGTGGGCGTTCGGCAATCAGGTGCTCAGGTCCGGAGACTACGGCTTCGTCCTTCACGCCGACGACGGAGAGCCTGTCGTTTGCTGTGGGGCTGTCCCCATGTGGGGAGGTGTGTGGTCTGTGTGGATGTTTGCGACCGACCGCTTCGACGAGATTTCGCTTTCGGTTCACCGCTTTGCCCGACGGGTATTCTTTCCGGCCCTGGACGCCGCCGGCTGGCACCGATTGGAGTGCCGTAGCCTGGCCACGCACGAGGTAGCTCACCGGTGGCTCGAAGTGCTCGGAGCCTACAAGGAAACCGAGACAGCCAACTACGGAAAGGCCGGAGAGGCCTTCCTGGTGTATTGCTGGACAAAGACTCCCTCACCCTCACAATCTGTCTGAAATGTGCTTCGGAATGCAGAAACCCCAGATTGGAGACCAATCTAAGCTGACGCCACCTGGCGCTCAGATGATCGGCTCTGGCGGATCTGCGCCTCAATTCTACGGCGCATCCAGTGTCGACGGATCTAACAGCTCCGCGGCCAAGCAAGGAATGGGCTCCGTGGGCCCCGTACCAGGCACCTTCCGGATCAGTAACGGAACTAACTTTGGCGTCCCGGCTTCAAACCCGGCGTTGCCTCTTGCCCGTGCGTTCGCCCGTGGCATCCAGGGGAGGGTTATCTCCTAATGTGCTTTGGAGGCGGAGGCGGCGATGGCGGCGCGGCCCAGGCTCGCGCAGACGAACAGGCACGCCAGGCGCGCGTCAAGGAGGGTACTGCCAACATCAATCGAGAGTTCGGCCGGTTTGACGACAAGTTCTACGCGGATCGCGCGAACGCATACCGCGGTTTCGTCACCCCCCAGGTCAACGATCAGTACAAGCAGGTAGGCGATCAGCTCGCCTTTAGCCTGGCACGATCCGGCCTGGATCAGTCCAGTGAAGCCGCCCGTCAGGGTGGCATCCTGATGCGCGACAACGCCGCGGCCCGACAAGCGATCGCCGACGGCGCCATGTCTGAGGTCCAGAAGGCTCGCCAGGCAGTCGAGGAACAGCGCAACAACCTCATCTCGCAGGTCAACATGACCAGCGACGCCGGCCTTGCCGGCCAGAACGCCCTTCGCCAGGCCGGGATCCTGGCCATGCAGAACCAGTTCAGCCCCCTGGGTCACCTATTCCAGAATACCGCCGGCGTGCTCGCCGCCGCGAACAACGCCGGCAACTACTCCGGAGGCCCTGGCCTCAAGCCCTTCAAGGAGCTCTTCGGCTTCGGCACACCGAGCACCAAGAAGCCTGGAGTTTACGGCACGTAAAGATCATGTGTCCCCCTATCGTAGCCCTAGCCCTTACGGCCGCAGGAACCGCGGCCACCGCCGCCGGCGTCAGAAAGGCCCAGAAGGCTCAGGACGGCGCGCGCGAAGCGGAGCGCATCCGACAGAAGGGCTACCAGACGGAAGCGGACGCAAGGGCCGCAGAAAACCTGGCGAGCACCAACAAGGGCGCCACCGACACCGGAATGAAGAAAGCGGAGGACGAGCGAAAGGCCGCGTCCGATGCCGCGGTTGCGGAAGTCCGTGCGCCCGTCGAGCCGACCGGCGCAAACCTGGCTGGGGACGGATCGGCCGCCAAGCTTGTAGCCGGCGAAAACGCAACCCAGGCCGCAAAGGGTCTTGGCTACGCGATCCAGCAGGGAGCCGCGAAAGCAAGGCTCGCCGGCTTTAATGACGTAGGATTTGAAAACGCACTGTTGAATGCGCGAACCAATCAGGACATCGCACGCATCGCCAATTTTGCAAAGGGATCGTCTGACGTTCTGCCCGTCGAGCTTGAGGCCGCATCCCGGAAGGGTCAGGGCCTGCGCACCGTAGGCTCGCTACTTTCAACCGCAGGCACCGTTTACGGCCTGGCCACCGGCGCCGGCTGGTTTAAGGACGCCCCTGTTCCAGAGGTTGGCAATCCTGTAATCGGATCTCCGGGTACAATCACTGCACCAATCACGCCTGAGCCTGGAAAGATCCTCAACCTTACCGGCATTGATCCTAGCCTGATCAAGCCTGCAAGCTTCTCTTTCAATCCAGTCAATACTACTGGTTTCGACTGGGATCTGCTGGGCAAGCGACCACTGTTCGGCCCCAATCTTCCCACCCTGGCGCCAGCTCGCTTCTCGCTTGGAGGACCTTTGGGTAAATAACTTATGGGAGAAAAGATCAACATCGCCGGCGATCCGGCCGTTGCAACCGGAATGGCAAGCCTGCTCTCCATGCTGGACCCGAAGAGCGCGGCCGAAGGCGCCGCCCTCCAGGCTCGCACGCGAAACTTTGACGCAGAGGCCCGCTACCACGCGGCTCGAGCCGCCGGCCTCGAAGACCAGAATAAGGTGCTTTCTGACGACGCCCTTATTGCCGCCGGCATCACTGATCCCGTCGAGCGAGCCGCTTATCGAGCCACCCGCACCAACAGCGCGGCAGACTGGTTCCTCGGTCGTAACCGCAACATCGGAGCTGGTCTGATCAAAAACCCCAACGCAACCGACGACGAGATCCGTAAGGCCGCTCTTTTGTTCGGTCTCGAAAAGGCTGGATCAAAAGACTTTGCCGGAACCGGAGAGCGTGCAAACACCCTCCTCAGTCAAGAGTACGCAAGTCTCCTGGCACGCGTCATTGATAAGGCTAAGATTGATGCCGCCGCGAAGGAGAGAGCCGCTCAGATCGCCGCCGGAGCCACTACCGAGTCTGCCAAGATCCGCGCCGCCGCCGGCGTTGACGGCAAGTCTGATCCTAATACTCGCCCGTTCGTGACCAACGATCCGGGTGGTGACATTTCTAGACTGTTTGGAGTGACTGATGATAAGGGCACGTGGACCCCACCAAGCGAGGAGGATGTCGTACAGCCCATCCTTCGCACCGCCCAGGCGCTTATCGCGTCCAAACAGGCAACCCGCGAAAACGCCATCGAGCGTGCCATTGAGGTTCTTGGCTTTGAGCCTAAGAAGGATGTGACTACTGAAAGCTCCTTTGGAAGTGAAAAGAAGATTACCCATCCTCGCCCGAAGAAGGCCGCGGCTATTGACCTTTCCGGATGGGATGAAAAGTCGGTCGTCGAAATCCCCTTGGATCAGATGAGCGTACTTACCGATCCCAACGGCCCCGTGGCCAAGGCTGAGGTCGGCACCGTCTTCAAGCTTGGAAACATCGCCTACCGAAGGGTGAAGGGCGGTCTAAGGCGGATCCGGGAAAACGAGGTCAAGTAGTCGCAGTAAAACATAGGATCTGGCCAAGGATGTCTGGACTTAGTTCCAGGCATTCTTAGTTCTAGAGGCATGTCCGAAACCGAAGGCGCTCCAGACTTTATCCCTCTCGAAGACGATCTCCAGGATCCTACTGGTCTGTCTACCCTGTTCGCCCAGTACGGACAGCCGGCGCAGGCCGAAGCGAGCTCTGTCGTCCCGGACAAGCTTCCTGGACCCGTGCCTATGGGTACGCCTCAACCCTCGCCTGAAAAGCCCACGCAGGATTTTCGTTGGGGTGCTGACACCATCGACGCCGCGGCACTTGGCCACTGGACGTCGAAGAAGCAGTCGGCACTAAACAAGCTGGCCGAGGTGATGCAGGAGGCCGCGCGCGACGAGGCCGGCGAGATCCCTGATACGTTTGAGACACTGCCCACCTTGGGAAAGAATGTTCGCAAGGTTGATCGCATCAGGCGTAGCGCGCGTCGCTCGGCAAAGGTTCTTGCAATTAAGCAGGAGATCGCACTGGCGGATGAAGGCATTAAGGCTAACACACGTGCTGATCAGGCTGACCTGGACCCAAACCTGGCCAATCAGATCTTCCAGGGCGCTGAGCCCATGGCTTACGCCATGGCTCCTCAGTTGGCGCTCGGTGCCGTAGATCTTGCAACGTGGGGTGGATCGACTCCGGTTACCGTACCCATGCGACTGGGCGCGGCGGCGACTTCCGGCCTTATCATGGGCAAGCATGCCTATGACGCTACCGCCGCTCAGGCCTTGCTCCAGTACGGAGCCGAAAAGGGCATCGACATCACGACCCCAGATGGGATGAGCATCGCCATGAAGGATCCCGACTTCGTGGCTTACCGTGACCGTATCGCGCTCAAGACCGGCGCGATCAGCACCGTCGCTGGCACCGCGCTTGGCGTGGCTCCTGGAGGCGCCCAGGCGCTTACGAAGGCCGCTACCGGAAAGGCCCTTGCGCAGACCGCGCTAAAACCGGCCGTACAAAATCTTGCTTCCTCCGCGGCCGGACAGACCGCCGGCCTTGGTACGGCTGTGACCATCGGCACCGGCCAGCAGGTCGCGACCAACTACGCCACGGGACGTCCTCTTGATGAAGGTGTGGCTAAGAGCGCCGCCTTGTTTGCCGTTCAGGATCTTCTTCTGCGCTCAGTTCATGCCGCCGGCGGAAAGGGCTACGACTATTACCGCGCGAAGATGGCCGGCACGACCGTAGGCGCCCCGGGAAGCGCGGGTCCTCAGCCTGGCCCTCAGCCTTCCAGTGGATCCGGCCGACCCGGCGGAGGCGCCAGCGGTCTTACGCAGTGGCAGTTGGATGCGCTGATTAAGTTCGGTGGCATGCCTGAAGGCCTGGACATCTATCAGCAGAGGGAATGGGTACAGATCAACAAGAAGCGCATCCCGAAGGCCTTCGCAGACGCCGCGGCCGCTGAGCAAGCCGCCGCCCAGGCGAAGCCAGCTGAGCCGGCACAGCCCGCTCCCGCGGCTGAAGCCGCGCCTGTCGTTCCTGTTGCCGACGCCGCCACGGGCGCACCTGCAACGAGCGTTGCCGACGTCATCATCCCGCCGGCCGAACCGGCCGCTAAGCCCGGAAATGTCCCCCCTCGCCCGACCTACGGAGATCAATTCCAGGGACGCGGTGATCAGGGCATCGAAGAATACAAGGCCGCGGTAAAGGCATGGGACGACATGTATGGCCAGACGCATCGCGCTAACGGAAAACCAAAGGAGCAAGCTCAGGCTCCTGTCGTCCCCAAGGGTAGGCCAATTAATCTGTCTGAAGTCGCGGACCCTGTAAATACGGCCGGCACGCCTGACTTCATCCCCCTTGACGAAGGCACCGCGCTTAGCGCGAGAGACGAAGCGAAGCCGGGAACCGCCACGGACGAGATGGTCATCCGCGGAGCTTACAAGATGCCCAAGTTCGAGGGCGACTATGAGGCATGGGCTAATGACATGATCGCAGACTTCGGTCCTGAGATCGAGGCCCAGCTTCCTGACATCTTTGATCGAGGCATCCCGATCCGTCAGAAGATGGATGCGTACTCCGCGCGCATGTCTGGCAGTGTCGACAAGGTCGGAAATCTTCGTAGCCGCAATAGGTACAAGGATGACGCCGGTCTCCCTGCCAATCCACTCGTCGAGTTCGCCGACGAACAGGGGCGTCCGTACCTCGTCGGAGGCCTTGGCCAGAACCGTGGAGTCGACGACGGTAAGCCTACCGATGCTTTTATCCGCGAGGTAGAAGCTTTCGTGCCTCCGGAAAAGATGAAGGAGTTCTTCCAGTGGTACGAGCGTGTCGCACCCCAGTTCATCCAGACCTTTGGCTCCCTTGATAATCCGGAGAACGGCATTCGCATGATGACCGCCTGGTTGGCGGCCCAGCAGAACGAAGGCCCGTCCGGAGCCCTACGTAACGTCTTCCGCAAGGAAGACCAGCTTGCAGGCTTCCAGGGGTTCACAGACAAGTCCGGAGAGACCAAGGAGAACCTCAAGGCAGGACTGGCTGATGCAAAGGTTGGATCTATCCTTCAGGATCAGGTACCACAGGGCGGCTTCGGCGCCAAGCTTACCGACTTCTCCTTTGGATCCGGAACGGGACGTGTCACTCGCGAGTACATGGGTCACGACGCAAGCGCCGGATCTCCTTTCGTGGCAGACGTATGGACCGGCCGCGATTATGGCTTCATCGACTCTGCAACCCTCAATCGACTGATGGAGAAGGCTGAGAGCGGAAAGCTAACTCTTTCTGGCATCAACGGCAAGGATGCCGGCGGCAAGCCGGTCAAGATCACTCCAACCCTTGTCGAGGTCATCCGCGTCGACAAGACTGCCGGCGGCAAGCCGAAGGAGAAGATCATCGCAAAGGGCGTAACCCCTGAAGAGGCTAAGAAGTTCGTAGCGCAGATCACCGGGGAGGGCAGTTCAAAGATCCTTCCAAAGGTCGTCGTACAACAGGTCAACGTTAAGTCCGGTCGCAAAAGCGTGCTCCTCGACGTCGATCTTACGTCCAGCCCTGCCGACGCTCAGTACGAGCGCGCCTCCGACTGGGGCAATCGCGTAACCAAGGATCTGAATGCTCGTGGATACCAGGGGCGCAAGTGGGTCCCAAGCGAGGTCCAGGCACTTGGTTGGATGGCGAAGATGAAGCAGTACGGAGAAGCCGAAGCAACCGGCTCCGACGCCTTCCGCGAAAATACTTCGCGGATTGGGCAGACCATGGACTTCAGCGAGGGAGGAGTGATCGCATCCAGCCACCCCGAGGTGGCTTCACTGCCCCCAGAAGCGCGATCCCAGGTTGCTCGAGAGGTGGTCGACACCACTGCGCGCGAGCTTGCCGAGATCATCGGCGGTTCTCTGCGTATCGTAGGCACCACACCCGGCCAGGCCATTACCCCTCAGGGCCTCGCCCCCTCGATCGTCATCCAGGCCCTCGGATCTCCGGAGTCAAAGGGAATGCTGGCCGCCGCCTTGGCCCTCGTCGGCCGGCAGGCTTCCGTAACTAACATCGAGTTCGGTCCTGGTGGAAAGGCGTCGCGCACCGTTCACTTCAATAAGTCGGATGGATCCGCGTTTACTCCCGAAGAGAAGACCGCGCTTGGCGCCCTTATTGGCCCAGGCCTTAGCTTCCATGAAGCCGGCGGCGTAGAGCGCGCCCTGATCACCCGTGATACCGGCAAATCCCTCACCGAAGTGATGGCCGAAAAAGCCCTTGCTAAGCTCGGCCAGTGGGCAAATGATGCCGGCGTAGACCTAGACGCAGACCACACTCCTACCTCAATTACCCATGCAGAAAACAACTGGCAATCAGACAAAGAAGGGCTCCCTTACCAGAAAGCCATTGTCGACCGAGGAGGCCAAACGCGTCTTCGGTCAATCCTTGATTATCGTCAGCGGTACGAAGCCGTCGTCCGGGAAGCCGTCGAACGAGCCCGCGGCGGATCAGAGGAAGTAGCCCAGTCCGCGCGCGACGTCGCGCCGGAACCGGACTCCGCACGCGACGAGGTCGATCGCAAGGCGGCTGAGCTTGATCGTCGCATCGAGGCTCGCCGGCAGGCCCAGGAAAGAAACACCAACCCCGAGACGGCACGTCGCGGAAACGAGCAGATCGCCCAGCGCCTGGTTAACGAGC
>JACCDP010372092.1_pt1 | contig 11952 bp, 11 predicted proteins | sample 7445841 | NCBI WGS metagenome assembly JACCDP01 (sample SAMN15323441, study PRJNA562643) | freshwater metagenome | isolation source: river surface water | place: USA:Blue River Watershed | collected 2017-08-17
ACGAAGTCGAAGGGCAAGCTGCCCCTCAACAGCAACAGCAGCAAGTAAGCCGCGAGGCTTACATCAACGACACCTCGGTGACGAAGGTGTCGACCTGACCGGGCTCCGCAAAACGGAGCCCGTTCTTATGTTCGGGGCTGTTGGGCGGGCCCATCCACGGCTCGACGCAGTAATACGGCGCTTCCGGATCGGGCGTCCAAGTGACCACGCTCGCCCAGGCGCCGGGAATCGCTTCTTCGCCGACCTTGATCGAGATGTCTTCTTCGCCGGACTTCGGACCGAAGCTCAGCGTGGCCGACTTGAGGTTCGTGAAGATGCAGTCGGACAGGTGCGGGCTGTCGAAGCCGATGGCGTCCTGGCCTTTCAGTTCGGCGAACGGAACGAGCTTCCCGTCGGCGGCGTGGCGCCACTGCTTCTTCGACGGGATCTTCACGACGTAGTCGCGACGGCTCAGGCCGGCGTGCCACGGGAGCGTGAAGTAGAAATGGTGACCGGCGCACCACGGTAGCGGCTGGGCGTCGCGGTTCTCGAATTCGAAGGTGATTCGGAGGAACAGCTCGAGGAAGTCGAAGCGGATCCGGAAGTCGTAGGCAAAGGGATAGCAGTTCCGGCCACGTTCGTCCTGGATCATCCGGACCACCGCGTGCTTGGGGCCGCTCTCGACGATCTCGAAGGCGGAATCGCGGGCGAAACCATGCTGCGGCATCGGGCGTTTGACCCCGTCGGCGGCCTTCCAGGCGAACTTCTCGCCGTCGGCGTAGTTGCGCCCCATGAACGGGAAGAGGATCGGGTTACCGCCGCGGACCGGGCCGATCTTATCGAGGTCCATCGGCGCGCCTTCGGGCCAGAAGAGGATCTCGCGGTGGCCCGAGGGGACGTCGAGTTTCCAGCGCAGCAGGCGGGCGCCGCGGGTCAGGCAGGTCTCGTAGGTCGAAGCGCCGACCTTCCATCGTTCCATCGGCACGCCGTTCTCTTCGTAGCTCTGCATGACGCCGAGCAAACGCGGACCGCGGCCGGTGGCAAACGCGGACTTAGCCCGCGCGCTTGGCGAAGCGGTAGTGGCAGACCATCCACTCCGTGCCGCCCTGGTAATTCCAGAGCTCGGCGCAGGCCATGAAGAACACGCGCCAGTTGGCGAGCCAGGCCTTCGCCCGGTCCGGGCCGTAGGTCTGCGCGAAGATCCGGAGGATCTCCTCGCGGTGGCGGTCGGTGTTCTCGAGCCAGTGCTCGGAGGTCTGGCCGTAGTGGCGGCCTTCGACCTCCCACTGGGCCTCGAGCTTCAGGTCGGCCTGGAATCGGCTGGCGAGGCAGTTCGACGGCATGATGCCGCCGGTGAAGAAGTGGCGCGACATCCAGTCGGTGGCGTCCTTGGCGGCGAAGTGGTAGGCGACGTCCTTGTGGGTGAAGACGTGGAAGAAGAGCTTGCCGCCCGGCTTGAGCCAGCCGGCGATGCGGCGCATGAGCTCGGCCCAGTTCTTCATATGCTCGAACATCTCGACCGACACCACGCGGTCATAGCGCGAAGCTTCGGCGGCGAAGACGTTCATGTCGCAGGTGATGATGCGGACGTTCTTGAAGCCGCGCTTGGCGCACTCGCCTTCGATATGGGCGCGCTGCGAGGCGGAGTTCGAGACGCCGGTGATGCGGGCGTTGGGATATTTCTCCGCCATCCAGAGCGTGAGCGAGCCCCAACCGCAGCCGAGCTCGAGGATCTCGAGCCCGTCCTGTAATTCCGCGCGTGCGCAGGTGCGCGTGAGCATGGTCTCCTCGGCCTGGCCGATGGTCTCGGTGCCGGTCTCGTAGTAACAGGAGGAATATTTCAGGCGCGGCCCGAGGCAGAGCTTATAGAACTCGGCGGGCACTTCGTAGTGCTGGTCGTTCGCGGCCTTGGTCTCGATCGCGACGGGGAGGGTGCGCAGCTCGGCGGCGAAGGCGTCGACCTTGGCGAAACGTTCGGCGGCGGTGCCGGGACGCTCATCGACGAGGCGCTGCTTGAGCAGACGACGGATGCCCCAGCGGATCGCGCCGTCGGGCAGGACGTCTTTTTCGATGAGCTTATCGAGCAGCGGCATGGGGCGAAATTGTACGCCGCCCCAGCCGCTGGCAATCCGTCGCCTCGGAAAAATCAGCCGCGCGGCGGCCGCGGCCAGAAGGCCGGCACACGCCGCTGGTAGTCGGCGTAGGCCGGGCCCTTGGAGGCGAGGAGGTGCTGCTCGGTCAGGGGCACCCCGGTCACGCGGGTGAGGAAGTAATAGATGACGCCGACGCAGAGCAGGCCGGGAATGCCCCGGTAGGCGCTGTTATAGCTCATCAGGAAGAAGCCGACCCAGACCAGCCATTCGCCGAAGTAGTTGGGGTGGCGGCTCCAGGTCCACAGGCCGCGTTCGCAGACCTGGCCCTTGTTGGCGGGGTCCTTCTTGAAGGCCGCCAGCTGGGCGTCGGCGACGCCCTCGATGAGCAGGGCGAGGCCGACCACGCCGAGGCCGACCCAATGGATGGGCTGGGCCGGGCCGGTGGCGCCAGTGGGATTCGAGGAGAGCAACGGCAGGCAGAGGACCGTCAGCACGACGGCCTGGATGAAATAGAAATAGACCATCTGCGCCGCCATGCGCTCGCCGTGCTCGGCCCGCATCTTGAGGTATCGCCCGTCTTCCTGTCCTAGGTGTCCGAGCACGCGCACGGCGAGGTGGGTGCCGAGGCGCAGGCTCCAGAGGACCGTCGCTCCGGCCATGAGCAGGCCTTGGCCCCCGAGGTGGTGGTGGACGAAGAAGTGCGTGATGAGGACCTGCAGGCCGACGAGCGCGAAGCCGTAGGACCACGCGACATCCACGATCGACCAGTTGTCGATCTTCTTGGCGATGAGCCAGCAGAGCGCGAAGAAGACGCAGGCTTCGCCTAAGAGGACGAGGAATTCGAAACCGAGTTCGTAGGGAGGATTCATGCGGAAGCGGGGGAGGGGACGAAGCGGCGGAAGACGCGACGCAGGATCAGGTGGAGCAGCCAGCAGGCGAGCGGGACGGTCAGCACCCAGCCGATGAGCCCATGCAGGCCGGTCAGCCAGAACTTCTCCATGAAATCAGGGATGGACCGGTTGAACTCTTCGATGATCGCGCTCGGCTTGAGCGAGAAGTGGCGGGCGCCCAGCATCGTCTCGCCGATCCGGACGTAGGGCACGATGAGCAGGAGCTGCAGGGGGAAGGCGGCATGGTTGACGACCTGCATCACCACATGGTTGAGCCGGAAGACGCGCCCGGCGACCAGGCAGCCGAGGGTGGTCGTCCCGATGAAGGGATTGATCGCGATGGCGAGGCTGACCGTGACGGCGGCCGACACGGCTTCCGGCGTGGCGCCTTGGCGCAACTCCGCCAGGAGCGGGTCGCGCACCTTGCGTCGTAGCCAGTCGCCGACCCTTCCCATTTAGGCCGCCTTACGGGTGAAGAAGACCTTGCCGAGGTCGGTCTCGTCGCCGGACTGCTTCAGGCAGAGAAGGGCGTAGGCAGCGATGGCGAAGTTGCCGAGGAGCAGCAAAGCGACGAGCCAGCCGAGGCGGGCGCCGACGGTGCGTTCGCGCCAGACGGTGTAGAGCCAGAAAGCGAGGAAGCCAAAGTAGGCGTCGAACATCGTGGCGAGGCCCCACGGCTCGGAGCAGACGGTGACGTAGCCGTGGAGCACGTTGAGGCCTTCCTTGGCGTCAACCGCATACTTATATTGGGCGAGCGAGGTGATTGTCGGGGCCGTCGAGGCATACCAGGACACCCAGGTCATGGCGACGAGCACGAGGATGAAATAGAGGGCGATGGCGCGACGGGAGGTCATGATGCGAGTATGGAGTATAGAGTATGGAGTATCGGCGAGGGACGGACTTGGTTTCAGAGTGGGGGTAAGGCGGAGGAAGGCAAACTGTGGAAGAGTGGAGGACTGAATGGAGGACAACGTTGAGGACTGAATAGAGGCCTGAATGGAGCCATTTGGTTTCGAGGTAGGGGCAGCACCGCGTGCTGCCCTAGTTTGGGATTAATGTCTTTAAACAAAAAAGCCGCCCGGGTGGGCGGCTTTGCTAGGTCAGCACGCAGTGCTGACCCTACCTGTCGATGGCCGCGCTCAGAACGCGCGACGGATGCTGACGGCGCCGGAGACGTCGGCGACTTCACCGACGGTCGAGGCGTGTGCGGAGATATTGAGCAGGGTGTCGGCGGCGAGCTTGTAATCGACGTCGAAGCCGAGGCGGACGCAGTCCGGACGCGGGGCCTGGCCAGGGAGGCTGAAGCCGACCGCTCCGGTGATGTCCTGGCCGGTGAGGGCCGGGCCGGCGCCGTCGAAGCGGTGGATGCCTTCGAGGCTGACGATGAGCTTGAGTTTCTCGTTGAAGACCTTGGTGGCCATGACGCCGAGGCGGGCTTCGGTGGCGTTATGCTCCTGCTGGTCGTAGCTGGCCGGCAGGGCGCCTCCGGCTTCGGTGTAGGCTTCGACGACGGTCTGGGTCACGGCGTAAGAGGCGTAGGGCGAGAAGCCGAAGCCGCCAACGGAGAAGAGCACCGGAGCGTCGACGCGCAGGCGCGCCGAGCGGCTGGTGATGTCGGTCTCGCCGAGGGAGTAATCGGTCGAACCGCCATTGCTATATCCGCGGTTGATCTTGGCGTCCCACGAGCCGACCATGCCGAGGAGGGAGACGATCCACTGGCTGCCGAAGGGGCGGTAGTCGATCTCGCCGAGGACGTAGTTGCCGATGACGTTGTTAGAGCCGTCGAGGGCGAGGTCCTGGTTCTGCTGGCCGCGGCCGATGGCGATGCCGGCGAGGGCGTTCGGAGCGATGTCCTTGTTCACGCCCATTTCGCCGGAGGTCAACTTGACGTCGCGGACGCGGGAGCTGGAGCCGAAGTCACCGGTGGCCCAGAACTGGGCGTCCTTTCCCATGCGATCGAAGGACATCATCGGACGGTGGTGGGCGCCTTCGAGGGGCAGGCTAGCGAGCGTGGTGCCCGCGGCGTAGACGCGGTTCTGGTTGTTAACCGAGGACATCCAGTCGGCGAAGTCGGTGACGCCGGAGGGGCCGCTGCCGAGGAAGGTGAGTTTGAGAAGGCTGTTTCCACTCGAGTCAACGACGTCGCCAGGGGAAAGCAGACTCCCGCTAAATCCGGGGTCTACGATTCGTCCGGCCGACCCATTGAAGAAATCTAGCCATCCGTTGAACGTGCCGCCGCCTTGAGCCACCATCTCTTGAGAGATGTTGGCACCATTGTTGTTTGCGCCGAACACAACCGTTGTGATATGGCCTCCAGCTAAAGTGTAGGTGCCGTCGCGCGAAGTGCCAGTGCCGGTAATCGTGAGTGTCAGGGAATTGAGGCCGTTACCGGAGGAGAAACCAGCATATTGAGTCAGATTTTTTCCTGTCAGATCTAGGTCCATCGTCGCAGTGGCAGAGCCTGCAAGGCCATAGGCCGTACCTGACCACTGCATATTGTAAGTCGTCGCGTCGAGCTGGGTGGCGGTGGCCGCGGCGGCGAGGAGGAAGGAAGTTTTGAGCAGTTTCATTAAGGTTTGAGAAGTGTCTATGGTTAGCATATATACAACTCGATAGGTCAGTTTTAGGTCCGTTCGGGTCGTATTATTAATATAAAACGGCGTTGATTGGATAATATTGGGCAGATTGGAGGGGGCGGGGTGGGGTAGGGTTCGCCCTTCGGCGAACGGGCTAGGGCAGCACGCGGTGCTGCCCCTACCTCGAGACAGACGGACGAACTCAAGGGGAGACCGGAAACCGGGAAGGATGCGGGAGGCATGATACCCCCAGCACATCATCCGGTCTCCCTTGAATCGATGCCTCTCCCCTTGTCCGCGTGTCAACTTGCCCACGTGTCCCCTCGCGACGCTCTGCGTCGCGCTCACCCCTTCCGGTTGGGGCGGACGTAGACGGCTTGGACGACACCGATGTTGCGGTGCTCGAAGGCGGCCTGGCAGTAGCGGAAGTAGAGGCGCCACTTACGGATGAAGCGTTCGTCGAAGCCCATGCCCCGCACCTGGTCGAGCTTGGCCTCGAAGGCCTGGCACCAGGCATCGAGCGTGCGGGCGTAGTCGCGACCGAACTCTTCGAGGCGGTCGAGCTGGAAGCCGCTCTCCTGGGTCATGAGGTCGCCGACGCGGTTGATCGAGAGCAGGAGCGAGCCAGGGAAGATGTGCTTCTGGATGAAGTCCACGCCGTCGCGGAACTGCGCGTAACGGCTGTCGGGGCAGGTGATATACTGGAAGGCGGCGATACCGTCGGGCTTGAGCAGGCGGCCGATCGAGGCGCAGAAGGCGGGGAGATACTTATGGCCGAGGGCTTCCATCATCTCGATGGAGACGCACTTATCATACGTACCCTGATGGTCGCGGAAGTCCTCGAGTTTGACGGTGATACGGTCCGACAGGCCGGCGGCCTTGACGCGTTCGACGGCGAGGTCGTGCTGGGCCTGCGAGATGGTCAGCGAAGTGACGCGGCAGCCGTATTTCTTGACGGCGTGCAGGGCCCAGCCCCCCCAGCCGGTGCCGATCTCGATGACGTGGTCCGTCGGCTTGAGCTGGAGGAAGCGGCAGAGGGAGTCGTTCTTATTGGTCTGCGCCTGTTCGAGGGAGTCCGTGCCTTCCCAGCGGGCCGACGAATACATCATCGAAGGATCGAGGAAGAGGCGGAAGAAGTCGTTGGAGACGTCGTAGTGCTCCGAGATATTGCGACGCACCATCTGCTTGTCGTTCGGACGCAGGAGGTGGCCGATACGGTCGGCGATGCGGAAGAGGCCGACGCCGAGCGCCTTGCGGGCCGAGCCGGACATGCCCGGGGTCTGGTCGATGTTCTCGATGAAGAAGCCGATGAGCGCGTTGAGGTCCGGGGAGTCCCACTCGCCTTCCATGTAGCCTTCGGTCAGGCCGATGTCGGCGGCCAGCATGATGCGGCGGAAGGCGTTTTCGTCGTGGATCTCCATGCGGGCGCCACCGGACGCGCGAGGGTCGCCGAGCACGAGCTCCGCGCCTTCAGGCAGGCGGAGGACCAGGCGTCCTTTGGTGAGCTTCGCGAGCTCAGGGAGGACGAGGCGGCGGGCGAGGGAGCCGGCGGCGGGAGAGGAGTTAGTCATGTCGGCCGGTCAGTTCGGAGGTGGGGTGCCGCAGGTTGCGCTGCAGGGGAATGTCGTCGCCCTTGCGGCGGAAAGGAAGTTTTTTCACCAGCCACAGCCAGGCGGCGTGGAGGTGGATGAGCGCCACGACCTTCAGGATGAGCAGGGGCGACTTGACGGTCAGCCAGAGCAGGCGCGCGTCGGTCAGCGGAATCTGCCGGCCGGTCCAGGCGCTGATGAGCGTCTTCCGTCCGTCCTCGTAGTGGTCGACCGTGATCGCCAGACGGCCGTCGGGTAGGCGGAGCGTGAACTCGAATTCGGTGTCGAGCGCCGAGAAGGGCGAGACGTAGAAACGCTTTGGTGTGCGTAACTGCAGATAGGCGTCGCCGTCGAAATCATGGCGCAGGCAGGCCCGGCCGAGGAACCACGCTTTGCGTTCGCCGAAAGTATTATGCACCTCGGCGATCCCGCAGGTCAGGACGCCGTCGACGGTGGCCATCATGAACACCGCGGGATTGTATGACTTCCCGAAAGAGCGAGGCATCGCGACCAATCGGATCACGGCGTGCGCGGGGAGCGGTTCGCCGTGGGCGGCGGCGAAGGCGCGGAAGCGGTCGGCGAGGGTGGCGCCGGTGAAGGCCTGCGGCACGCCCTCCGGCTGGAAGACCTCGCTGGCCGGCAGGAAATCTCCGTCGCGAAAGCGATAGGGCGACCAGGCGCGGCCGAGCATCAGGCGTCCACCTTTCACGGCGTCGACCGCGGCGGCGTCGATCGAGCAGGCGAAGGCCGCGTGCGTGAAGTCATGCCGCTTCGGCCAGAGCCGGGCGTGCATCACTTCTGCGTCGTACAGTCGGGGCATCGGCCTGCAGGGTGGATGCAACCCGGATGGGCGCAAGCGTCCCCGTCTCGAAACCTTGCTAAACCGAAGGTCAGGGGCATAACGACCTCCGTGGCCCAAGACCTCGCAGGCGCTGGATTACTGACCTTAGCGGGTTCCGCGGGTTGCCTGTTGCTGGCGTTGAACGCCGGCCGGAAACGTCGCCTGCTCGACGACACGCCGGTCTCGAAGGCCCTCGGGGTCTTCGTCGGCGAGGTCGAACTCGAAGGGGTGTGCGTCCGCCGCGATCCTTTCATCAGTTACCTGGCCGAGAAGCCCTGCGTGCTCTACAGTTGGTCGGTCAGCGAACATTGGCGTCGCGCGCGGCAGGAGACCTATACCGACGACAAGGGCCGCACGCGCACCCGCACGGTGATCGATACCGGCAGCGACACGGTCGCCTCGGGCGGCGAGACGGGCGGTTTCTACATCCAGGACGAGACCGGCTACGTGTGGGTCAATCCTGAGGGCGCCGACCTCGAGACGCTCACGATCTTCGACCGCGACGTCGACGAAAGCGATCCGCTGTATTACGACAAAGGTCCGTCCGACGCCGTCGAAGGTTCGACCGGCGAGCGCAGCTTCACCGAATATGGACTCGTCGTCGGCACGCCGCTCTTCGTCCGCGGCCGCGCCAGCGAACGGCCGGACATCGTCGCCGCCCAGATCAAGCACGAGGCCAAGGCGGACATGTTCATCATCACCCCGCGCAAGGCGCAGGAGATCAGCGACGGCAAGGCCACGTCCTACATCGTGTGGAACCTCTTTGGCGCCGCTCTCGCCGGCGGCTTCGGTGCGGTCCTGATGGCCGGCGCCCGGCCGGATATCGCGCCCTACGGACTGATCGCCGGGATCCTCCTTTACGCTTTCGCCGCCGGCGCCGGCTGGGTCTGGATGGTCTTCAACAGCATCACCGGCCTGCGCAACCGCGTCCGGCAGGCCTCTTCGCTCATCGACGTACAGCTTAAGCGCCGCGCCGACCTGATTCCTCCGCTGGTCGCCTGCGTGCAAGGCTTCCGTGCGCACGAAGCCTCCGTACAGACGCTCGTCGCCGCTCTTCGCGCGCAGGCAGCCGGCGGCCGGGTCGCCGCCGTCGCGCCGACGCTCCTCGCGGTCGCGGAGCAGTATCCCGACCTCAAGGCACAGACGGTCTTCGCCGAGCTCAGTCGCAACATCGTCGAGACCGAGGACCGGATCGCGCTCGCGCGCGCCTATCACGCGAACATCGCGACCTTCTACAACACGCGCCTCGAGCGCGTGCCCGACCGGTATGTCGCGGATATCGTGAAGATGCAGCCCGAGCCGCTGTTCCAGGCCGAAGGCTTCGAACGGCAGGCGCAGAAGCTGACCTTCTGATCAGGCGGCCCAGGCGTCGCGGCCGAGGAGCTGCGAGCATAGGCGGTGCGCGGACCAGAAACCGTCTTCATGGAAACCGTAGCGCTGCCAAGCACCGGCGAAATGCACGCGCGCGCCCGGGCGGGCGTTGAGCGCCGGGATCTCCGCTTGGGCGGCGACGGCTTCGAGCGAGAAGAGCGGATGCTCCGTCGGGATCGTCACGATCACCTTCGCCGGATTGACCTGTTCGGGATGATTGATCGTCACCACGAAGTCGCCCTTGTCCGTGAGCCCTTGCAGGGAGTTCATCCAGTAGTGGGTCGATGTCGCCGGGCCGCCGTCCTTGGCCCAGGTGCGGTAGTTCCAGGATGAGCGCGCCTTCGGCGAGCGGGGCAGGGGCGCCATGTCGGTATGCACGATGGCGTCGTTCTGATTGTAGGCGAAGGCGCCGAGCAGGCGGCGTTCCTCGGCGTCGGCGTCGGTCAGCAGGCGGAGCGAGGTGTCGGCGTGCGAGGCCATGATCACGCGGTCGAAGCGTTCTTCGCCGACGGCGGTCGTCACGATGACCTGCGCGCCGTCGCGACGGACGCCGGTCACGCCCTGGCCGAAACGGAAGTCAGCGGGGTGGGCCTTGAGCAATGCCTCGACATAGGTGCGGGAGCCGCCTTCGAGGGTCAGCCACTGGTGCTGCGTATCGAGCCCGAGGAAACCGTGGTTATGGAAGAAGCGCATCAGCGCCGCGGCCGGGAACCCCAGCATCTTCTCCGCCGGCGTGGACCAGACCGCGGCTGACATCGGGATCAGGTAGAGGTCGAGGAAGTCCTGGCCGAGCCCTTTTTGGGCGCACCAGTCGCGGAGCGAGGTCGTCTCGGCCTCGGTCGAACGCCACTCGGTCTTCGCCAGCTTGTTGAACTTGTTGATCTGCAGGAGCAGTTTCCAGAAGCGCAGGCTGAAGAGGTTACGACGCTGGGCGAAGAGGTGGTTGAGCGAGCTGCCGCACCACTCCAGGCCGGTCGGGTCGTGGCGGACCGCGAAGGACATCGACGTCTTCTTCGGTCGCACGCCCAGCTCCTTGAAAAGACGGCAGAGGTGCGGGTAGGTCACCTCGTTGAAGACCATGAAGCCCGTGTCCATCGGCAGGGCGCGGCCCGTGCCGGGTTCGGAGACATCGATGGTGTGAGCGTGGCCGCCCGGACGTTGGTCGCGGTCGAAGACCGTCACGTCATGGTGGGCGCGCAGGAAGCGGAGGCAGCCGAGGCCGCCTACGCCGGAGCCGACGATGGCGATGCGTTCACGCACCGGGGGCGGAGGCTTCCGTCTTTCCTTTGGCTGCCTCCTCGTAGATCGAGGCGGGCACTCCCTTGAGGCCCCAGATCAGACCCATCCAAGACATCACCTTCAGGCCATAGTAAGTCGGATCGAATTCCCACCAATAGAAGCCCTGCTTCGTCGTGGCCTGGTAGCGGTGGTGATTGTTATGCCAGCCTTCGCCGAGCGTGATGAGGGTCAGGATGAAGGAGTTGCGGGACTCGTCGCCCGTGGTGTGGAAGCGTTTGGTCCCGAAGACGTGGGCGAGGGAGTTGATGCAGCCGGTGCCGTGGAAGAGCACGACGGTCGAGATGATGCCCCAGACCAGCAATTGGGGTCCGTTGGTGTCGTAGCCGTGGGCGCCCAGCCAGGCGCCGGCGCCGTAGGTCGCGGCCGCAGCGAGGAGCGGGATGAGGATGTCGAAACGATTGAGGAAGACTAACTCGGGGTATTTCGCCAAATCGGAGATCTTCGAATAGTCGGTCGGGAAGTTCTTCTTCGCGGTGATCCAGCCGATGTGCGACCACCAGAAGCCGTCGACCACCGGCGAGTGCTTATCTTCCTCTTCGTCCGAGTGCTTATGGTGGTGACGGTGGGTGCAGGCCCACCAGAGGGCGCCTCGTTGGACGGCGAGAGCGGTCCAGACGGCCATCACGAACTGGAAGGCGCGGGACGTGGAGTAGGTCTTGTGGGAGAAGTAACGGTGGAGGAAACCCGTGATGGCGAACATCCGGAAGAAGTAGAGGCCGACGGCCGTCCACACGGCGATCGGGCTGACGCCGACCCAGATGACCCCGAAACACGCCAGATGGAGGATGATGAAGGGAATGGAGCGGGCCCAATCGACCTTCTTCGGGGTGCTCTGCAGCGTCTCGATTCCTTCCGGGATATAGTCCGCATCGAACCAGCGGATCAAGGAACGGAAAAAACCGTTCGCAGGCGGCTGGGCAGGAGGGGTGGACATCTATTCCGTAGGTAGATGGGGCGGTGGGCTTTCGCAACTGCTTTGACGATTTAGGACCCCCCTGTTGCTGCGGGAAAGCGCCCCCAGCGTCTCATTATGGTGCGCTTCTGGTGCCATCCGCGAAACGGACCACCTCTCTACGGGGATGCTCCGCCGAAACCTAGCGTGAAAAATTCCACACCCGCCGCCGGGTCATTAGTCCGAACTTTATTTTGGTTCGCCGCCAGGCGGCGGGCCCTTCTTGCCTTTTCCCTTACCCTTGGCGCCGGGGCCGCCCTGTCCGCCGAGGTTGGCGTGGGCGTCCATGCGCATCTTATTGAACGAAGGATCCGGCGTGCCCTTGAGCTTACGCGGGATGAAGGGGAACTCTTCCGTCAGCA
>JACCDP011207676.1_pt1 | contig 11951 bp, 10 predicted proteins | sample 7445841 | NCBI WGS metagenome assembly JACCDP01 (sample SAMN15323441, study PRJNA562643) | freshwater metagenome | isolation source: river surface water | place: USA:Blue River Watershed | collected 2017-08-17
ATATTCCGCCTCTTTCTTTGACATCCCGGCCCATATTTCAGTGTGAATAGCGAGAATAGTGCGTTCATCATTTTTTTTATAAACTTGGTTCGCTTTGCAGATTCAGTCAAGAACAGGTCCCATATGATCCAAATGATGTCCTTCTGTGATTTAAGTGGCACCTGTTGAAAATTTCGCCGCTCACACGCGATTTTCTCCTTTTTTGACTTGCACATAGTTTCAAACTCCATTATCCATTCCAACCAATAGCATGCGTTCATAGTGTTTTTACACTCTTCCGAAAGATTGTATGCTATTTCATTGATTGCCGGAAACAATTCTTTGGGATCTTCGTCCAAAAGGATACCTTGGGCATATTTGCTGTTGGGGGCCTTGAATTTATCGCGCAGCTGTATCATATCAAAGTCTTCCTTTTTAATTTTGACTACATCAAAACTATGTTTGCGTTTTGCGTCACATAATATGCACATGATTTCGCAAAATAGCCTGCGGATTTTCTCATTATTTCTCATTCGCAGCTCATTATCCGAATAGCCATTATTCACGATTTCCTTGAAGTTGTTTATTCGTAGTTCCAAATAAATCGCAATTTTAGGGTTCCCTAAATGTATGTGTTTCGTGTAAAAGTACAGAATGATCTCCCACAGATCACCGTAATGACCCGCGCATATTAGTTCGGCGCTCCAATAGCATGCCGGCTCTATTTTAGAAGCGATTAGACTATTTAGCAGCTCCTTTTTCACGTCGGTTTTTTTGAATTTTGAAAATGATGTGCCTTTAAAATCACCGGCACCGCGTATGTCATTAATTTCTGAATCACTCATATATTTAGAATCTATACAAAAAAAATAACAACAATACATATAGATGAAACCACTAAACTCATTGACTAAATTCTATATAAAGTTATCTAATTTTGGAAAGGTGTTGTTCTTTACGGCGGCCCTTTTAATTATGGTGGTATTTTTTAAGGCATTGAAGCCGGTAAAGGAGGGCATGACGACGTCTGACAAGTTCTTATTTAAACAAGGGACTGCTGTATACGACGATTTTTATGCTGGCATATACGATTATTTGGTTTTTAGCGGATTAAAGAACGATTTTGAGGTTGGCCAAATTATAAATAGTAGCGCGCCCACTGAGGCAAGCATTATTGCCGATATTGGTTGCGGAACGGGTCATCAAACTGCCGTTCTCAGCGCAAAGGGGTTAAAGGTTATCGGCGTTGATATTTCTCCCTCCATGATTAAACAGGCCAAGGAAAACTATCCTGACCTGAATTTCCAGGTGGGCAATGCAATGGATAACGGACTCTTTAAGATGAACTCGTTGACTCACATTGTTTGTTTGTATTTTACGATATACTATTTTAAGGACAAGCGACACTTCTTTGACAACTGCATGGACTGGTTAATGCCTGGAGGTACTCTAATTGTCCATATTGTTGACCGAGAGTCGTTTGACCCAATCTTGCCGCCGGGTAACCCACTCTACATTGTTTCGCCGCAAAAATATGCAAAGGAGCGAATTACTAAGACTAAGATCGTATTCAACGACTTTGAATATGCTGCGAATTTTAATTTGGATAAGGGCAGCGACGTTGCCACATTTGATGAGAAATTTAAGTTTAATGATGGCAAGGTTCGCAAACAACAGCAGACGCTATACATGGAGGATGCGTCGGTCATTATTAATTCCGCTCAGGAATGCGGCTTCATTCTTCAAGGGAAGATAGACATGATAAAATGCGCCTATGAGCATCAATATTTGTATATCTTTACCAAACCATCTTAGATGATTTATGTATACCATCTATAATATGTATATGATTTATGATGTATATGATTTATGATGTATATGATTTATGTAATGCATAACTTATATAAAGATTTCTCTCTTATTCCGTATAAGAAAATATGGATTTTGCGATCGTATTAATGTCTATTCTTGCCCGCTTAAAGCACCGGAAAAAAGACGATTCTCTTTCTTTAGCGTGTTTTGAGTAAATTGGGTCGCTTATGAGATTAAAACCTGTGATTTTTATACGGCATAATTATATCATTATGGAGGGTATTGATTACGGAATTTTTAATACTTCAAGTACACCACAACGTGGGGCCGAGTCAATAGACTTCAATTTAGAAGTATTTATCGAGATTGCAAAGGGAAGCCATGTAAAATACGAATACGACAAGAAAAAGAAGGGGCTTGTGTGTGACCGAATATTGCGCACACCATTCAAGTACGGCTTTAACTATGGATTTATTCCAAATACTCTGAGCGAGGACGGCGACCCTCTTGACGTAGTAGTTATCATGGACGACGAACTAATCCCGGGGTGTTATATCTCATGCAAACTCGTGGGGGTATTAGAGACTAAGGATGACGCTGGCGTAGACCCCAAACTTATTATGGTACCCTCAACAAAGGTGGATCCAATGTATATATCCTGTAGAAATATATATGATATTAACCCCTCTATCCGCGACAAGATCCGGTACTTTTTCACTCATTACAAGGATTTGGAGGGCAAGAAGGTTGACGTGGGCGTGTTTAGAAACAAGGACGATGCGATTGCTATTTACAACCAAAGCGTCGCACGATTTGTTGATAAGGTAAATAGTTTGAGCGGCGTGACTATTCTTGCGGTAGCGCCCCCGGAAAATTAATGCAAGTCAAGTTAGTTGGTTAGTTGGTTAGTTATTTTACAAAAATTAAAACATACTAAATAATATGTTAGAATATTTATCTTACATATTATTTTTTACGACTATTACGATGATTGTTATTTACGCTTATATACGGGTAAAGTTTGGATTCTGGGCGGTGCAGCCGGTATTCCATGTCTACGATATTGGCTATATGTTGAAGGCGCCAGGCATTATAGACGACTATTTGCCCGAGAAAAACAAATACACGAACTTCAAGAATATAGATACGATTGTGTTCTCGGAACTTACGTCCTTGCAGACGCAGCGGTTTGTGGCCCTGATTCGGCAACACTATCTTCAGAATAAAGACAACATCTTCTCTCCCCAGTCTGAAAACATCGTTCCCTATTTGAGCGGTCATAACGCGAAAACGTTTGTATCCCTTTATACAGAGGACCATCATATGATGGACTTAAAAAAAGGCACTGTGGTGACGGAGGGTCGGGTTATTGGCGCAATGACATCCAGACCCGTTTACGTGTCAATTAATAATGGAGACGCAGACGCAAAATTTACTGCATATTATGTTGACTATTTGTGCGTTGATAAGGCGCACCGAAAAAAGGGTGTTGCGCCGCAGCTCATACAAACGCATCACTATAACCAGCGGCGCATCAATAAAAATATTGTAGTTTCACTGTTTAAGAGAGAAGATGAGTTGACCGGGATTGTCCCTCTGTGCGTATATTCAACTTATGGGTTCCGTGTGGATGCCTGGACGAAACCGGCTGAGCTTATGTCGGCATATAAATTAGTGGAGGTTAATGCCCAAAATTTTCATCTTTTGTTCAATTTTATGGTTACACATAGTAAAAAGTTTGACATCATTATCAATACGGAGACTACAAATATTATTGAATTAATTAAAACCAAGAATATTTTTATTTATATCATAATCGCAGACGACAATATCGTTGCCGCCTATTTCTTTAGAAAATCGTGTGTTGAGGTTGAAAAGGGGATGGAAGTGCTTAGCTGCTTTGCGTCTATATCAAACACAGATGACAATATATTTATACAGGGGTTCAAGATAAGTTTTTGGAAAATAGCCGCTGAAAACTATTTCGGGTTTGCGGCAATCGAGGACATTTCAGATAACAACATTATAATAGAAAATATTATGCTTAAAACTCGCCCGCTGATCGTTAGCCCAACCGCCTATTTTTTTTATAATTTTGGATATCCCACATTTAAAGCAAATAAGGTGCTTATTATTAATTAATCGTATATACATCTATCTATTTGTTATATATTTGTTATATATTTGTTATATATTTACTTACTTGGCACTACCAACGCTTTCTACGTCACTATCACTATCGCTTTTCTCGGTCTCTTCGCCTCTCGCTTTTTTGTCAGCGGTACATTCCTCGCAGAACTTGCCCAATTCAATGTAACGGCGTCTTTGCTCCTTGCTCAAAGTCTTGCACTTGCGCATCAATGTGTTTGTCAGGTTGAGATTCTTTATGTCATTCTTCAAATCCTGTGGTGGGATAAAAACTTGGGGGCCATCATCCATCAAGAAGATCTGGTTTCTCTTATTGTAAAACAAGATGGGGTTATCCTCTGCATCCATTTCAATAACTCCGCAGGTGCAGTAATCAATGTGCACTACTTCGTCACCCTTCTTACATCTGTTATCAAGAACATCTACGTCGTTGATGTATTCTTCAAAAAAGTCCTGCGCTTGCTCTCTGCTCTCAAACATGAAGATCTTGGGAGGGTTAATTGTAATAGATGTCAGTCTTGTTCTTGTTGCCGCATCTTCGTAATATGGGAAGTCGTAACATCCCTCGTGCTTGTTGTGAATAATGACGCATTTTACCATACTTTGTTACATTACCATAGCGTATTTGGTTTAAGTGGTTTATATATATATTTATTTATGCAACATATATATTGGTATATTTGATATATTTGGTATATTTGGTATATTTGGCCTATCGGACATATTTTCCTGCTCTGACAAAGGTGTCTGCAATAAAAATAATGAAAATACCGAGGAAGGAGTACAGGACAACCTCCTCCGTGACGTTGTTGGTTCTCTCGTCCTGTTGGTCTTCCAAGAGAGAAATCATATAGTTCAACTTTTGCAACAAGACGTCCTGACTTGGCGCCTCCACCGGCATCGTATAATTAGCCGTATTGTAATAGGGGCGATTGGTCACGGATTTTTCGGGGACGTATCCTGGGATGGTGCGCTTATAATACTCGTCATTCGTTTTTTCATTACCATAATTGCTGTAGTCGTTCAAGTCCAAATTATCACTTCCCTCATAACTCGGCTGTGGTGCACGCCCTAATGCTCTAAACATATCGTCGCTGTTTGTCGACATATTCATCATTTGCTCCTTTTGAGGGAGGGGCTGGGTCTTCTGAACTCCAACAGATTGGGTCTGCGGTGGTAGCTTGTACCCGGACCCATCGTCGTCGTCGTCGTCCGTATTATGAATCTGGCTCAAGACGGAGTTCACCTTGTTCTTGTCAATATTCTCTTTAGGGTAGATTTTTTGTGTTCTACTATGCGTACGCCGTTTTTTATTTATTGGACTATTATCCTGATCATTATTAAGTGATTCGTCATTATTGTCATTAAATGGAGCTGCGAACATTGCTAAAGACATTCCTATTAAAAATTTAGATAATAATTTGAAAAACCGACTGAAATTATAATGAAAAAAAATTATATAGGAATATTAATATGGACTCTAAGTTGCTTAGTAAAACGAACATGGGAGGCGTGGCTACCATAATTCTTGTTATTCTGATGTGCCAGGCAAGATTCTTTAATTTCTTAGTTGGCACTACTTTAGGAAGAGCTGTGCTTGTGTTCCTTGTTTTAGGAATTACGTGCGCACATCATATTCTTGGCGTAATTGCAGTGTTGGCGATTATTGTGATATATAACCAAAGTAACGTGGATTACATGGAAGGTTTTACTAAAGGAACTGTGGATGACAAATCAATGACCGACGACAAGTTGCCAAAGAAAATGGGCACTGCGGTTGTAAAGCCTGCGACCATGCCTGTTGATGACAGCAAGAAACCAAGTGATGACAGCAAGAAATCAGCGGATGATTCTAAACCAAAGGATGATACTAAATCAAAGGATGATTCTAAACCTGTTGCCCGCGAGGGTTTTAACCTAATTGACCGCGAGAGAGTCATGCAAAAGGGCAAACGCGCAAGCGATCTTATTGGCGTGGCTGATACCCGCAAGCAATCAGATGATGCAGTGGAACCCAACGACCCATCTTGTTTTGCAGATCAGGCGGCACAGTTCTAAACATGCTTATTGAAATCCTTTTTGGAGCGTGTAATTTTATAGTGTGTAATTTTATAGTGTATAATTATATATGAGGCATTTAATATATAATTGTTTCTTGTTTTTACTGGTAATCCTTTTTGCTTATGGTAACTCCCTACATAATGTAGACGGGTTTACGCCAGGAGTGCGCGCATTTTATAGACCGATTGTTAGACAAACGCGTATGGTTGGAGAAGGGTTCTATAATAAAACGTCCACGAATATTTCCAATCTTTTTAGAAAGTTCGGAATACTATAAAAATATAATAACATGTTATTTTAGTACAATGAATCCTCCACCACAACAACAACCTGCTGGTGCTCAACCTAATTTATTACCAGAACAGTTGGGCGGCAAGCCGACCATATTTACACCCTTGTTAAACGGCGCTTCGTATATTAATCATCATGTCATGTATTTAAACAACAGCAAGTTTTTTGCAGGAGTTATTATGATTCTGCTTAACATTGGCTCCAAATTTATTACCATTCAATTTAGCAAATCAACCGAGGAATATATGAAATATTCTGTAAGCAAGCAGATCTTAATATTCGCCATGGCCTGGATGGGTACGCGTGATATTTATGCGGCGCTCGGTCTCACTGCGGTATTTACTATATTATCGGACTTTTTATTCAACGAGGAGAGCTCATTGTGCATTGTTCCTCATCAATACAGGTTACTGCACAAACTAATTGACACAGGTGGAGACGGAACCGTGTCTGATCAAGAATACGCTGCAGCAGTTGCGCTGTTGGAAAAGGCGAATCGAGAGAATCGCGCAAAGGCGCAAAAACAAGCCTACGCTAAATTTGACTTTTATAAGTACGACTATAGTCAGTAAAAGGGTGGGTGATAATATTCATATTATTATGATGAAATAACATAATAATATACTTTGATACTTTTATAGGCGCTTTCTTGTCATGCGTCTGGCCTCAGTGCGCCTGCCTCGTTTTCTGGTTTCTCTCTTATTCGCATGTCGTCTTCTCGTTATTGCATGCTTGTGTGTAGATCTTCCGCCTTTTCTGGTTTCTCTCCCCTTGTTATTGTCAAACAGTTCTGGCCTTGAATAACTGTATTCTGGCATTATGCTCGGTGGGGCAATTCCCGCCATCTTTGACATAATTTGTGATATTTTGAAGCGTCTTGCGGCGCACTTTAAACTCCGCAACTTACTCGGCGGAGGATTGGTACCCGGGTATAAATACATATAAATAGTGATATAATACGCGAGGGAGGATTCAGAGTCCCGCTTGATCAAATCGCGCATGTCTCGTCCAGGCATTAACATTTGTTGTGGATACTGGGGTTGATACGGGGGTGGATACTGGGGTGGATACTGGGGTGGATACTGGGGTGGATACTGACCGCCAATCTTTGAGTCTTCAGGTTTATTGCCTTCTGCGCGAGTATTTGGTCTACGACCTATCGGCTGTTTCTTTTTCGTCTTTGGTTTAAACCCAGCTGGTACGTTACCGCTATCAAACCGCTCGTTAACTTCTCTCAACGTCTCATTGTACATAACACCAAATATCTCTATCATTTTTCTGATAGCATCTGAGCGCGGAGGTTGTTTGGACTTTTCTACGAATGCGTTCTGTAGCCTCGCGCACATGCTCTGCTCTTTGGCTCGCATTAATAAACTTTTTGACGAAAAAATAGTATCGAGTGCTGCACAAAATTGAGCCTGGAAAGGACCTCTATTCAAAATAACAAGAACTGATATTAGGATATAATACATATCTTCTTGGAGGGGAACCCACTCGGGAACCGGCTGGTTAGAAATGAAATTCTTTGCAAATAACGCGCTAAAAACAACCATTTTTATGTACAACGGGATCGCATCTATCATATTAGTGCTATTAAATGCAAAAACGCCTCCAACATTACCGCCAAGGTTGCCTCCAAAGGTAATTAAATCGTAATGCGAACCGGTTTCACTCAAAAATATATATTTTACCGAGCGAATCTTATTTGGTTTTGGTGTTCGCACTTGGTCCACAATGTAATTGTCCAATGCTATTGGAATGGAAATGAGTGGAACCAAGTTAGGCATTGCAGGGGGTTTGGGGTCCGTACTGCTGTAGTCATCCCATTCTGCGTTCTGTTCTTCCACGGTGTACCGTGTCAATATGCGGATTGGAATGGCGCATATATTCAACATCTCTGCCATCGCCCGTATAGCAATAGTGTTCGCCCAATAACTTGTACTTTCAATATAACCTTGCAACCGTTGGTCGTTCAAGCCCACAAAGGGTCTTTTATATATGTCTTTTGACGCAGCATATGCGTCGCGGAACTGGTCTGGAGTGTTGCTGTCAAGAGGGAATGGTGCGGCATAGATAATGCCGTCTCCCGCGCGCATAGACAGTTCATTTTGCACCCAGAATGTGTAGTCCATATAATTTGGCGGGTTCGCGGCACCACATCGGCGAGCAATCTCGTCGTTTGCTTCATCTACAGACATTGTGCTCACGCGAAACATTTGCTCCTTTATAAGATTGTTGTTTACTATATAGCGATATACTGTGGCTCTTAGAGCCTGGATATTGAAGTCATTCGTAATTCCATATATGACATTACTATTCTTGCCCGATATGTCTGACTCCCTTATATATATTGTCTCAGTTATATCCTTATCCTGCAATTGGCTGTTGTACTCGTTTATAGCGCATGATATCGCATCAAAAAAACAATCGCCGTCAGTAACGGTTTGCTTTACGTATAGACTGCTTATTGAGTCAGTCCATCGCTTCGGCGATATTGCCACATTTGTACCAGGCGGCGCTAATTTATTTCTATAATTTTGTCCACTGTGAACATATACAGAGTTGACCACATTATATAATTGTTCTAACGTCGTTCGAAATCGCGCGGTAGCGGGGCCATTTGGGCCTAACATGCGAACGTTTCGGCCTGTCATAGGGACTTTTTTAAATTCAATAGCTTGTTTTCCTTCTTGTAGAAGGAGGGGTGTCACATCCTCAACCTCTGCCTCAGGTATTGGGGCAATTTCGTCAGTAATAGGTTCGTCTGCGATGGCCAGAGGTTTTGGTTTAGTTTCATCTGCAATCGCAAGCAGCGGATTGGGTGCCGGAGCTGTCACACCAGATCCTGTGTCCAACTTTGCGACTGGAGCCGGAACCGGGACTGGTACTGGAGTCTGGAAGCCAATACCTGCTGCTATACCTGCTCGCCTCAGCGCCGCAAGCTCCTTGTCAGCACTTGGGCGATCACTCGCAGCTACATATGCAGCAAATCTCGGATCGGTTATTCTATCGCGGTCAATAATATCTTCTAACTTCACTTTTACATCAATATGCCACTCATCACTGTCCGAATCTACGGCAGCAATTGTATATTTTTTCCCGCCAAGCTTTATCGCGCTCTCCGGTGGAAAAAGGGTGCGTAGTGTAATGTCAATATTGTTGGCTATATACCCACGGTTTGTCGCCTCTACTAAATTTTTTGCAGGCGTTTGGTTTAAACTATTGATAAGTGATGCAAAATATCCCTTGTTGCAAAACTGCAATTGTCTAATGGATTCGGGGGCTCTGTTTACTGCGGCGGTTGATAACTTTATTAGCGGATTAAAAAATATATTCGAATCGTCTTCGCCGCCCTTTGTCAGCGTCATTTTAGCCGGGTTGTAATTAATTTCTCCGAACCCAGGGACGTTTGTTTTCAATTTGATCTTTAACCTGGTTGGGGGTTTTAAGTCCTCTTTGTTTTTATCTTGGGTTTTGGAATCTGACATACTTATAATATTAATATATTATTATCCTATTAGTTTTCAAATAAAATTGATTCGAAAACATGTGTAAAGTGTAAAATACTAATAACTGATAAACTGAAACTGAAAACTGGAGAATGCTGGCAAAACCATTGCTAAAAATAGAGGGTCTCGTTGAGGGTCTAATTATTAAACGACCTTCAAAAATTATAAAAACGCCATATGTTGCCGATATCCGCATTGGTGACACGGATATAGAGACGCTGGGGCACACCGCATCTCTTGGCTGCTGTGGGTTGGCCGATGTGGGCGCGACCATTCTAATGGCCCCGGTTCCTAAACCACGAAAGCCCACCGATAAAATTGCTTGTAAATACAAGGTATATCTCTCCATGATCCGGGAGCGAGACGCCTCAATAGTCGTTGGAATACATCCAAAACTGGCCGAGGATTTGACCGAAGCAGCACTTAAAAATAATCTTCTAACGCGGCTTCTGGGTGTCCAGCGATATAGAAGAGAGACAGCCATATATGTGGAAGGCAAGGTTGATTCGCGATTTGATTTCAGCGGAATTGACTGCAACGGCGTGCCGTTTATTATGGAAGTCAAAAATGTGCCCCTCGCCGATTATGAGGATATTACCGCGAAAGATAGAAAGGGCAAGTGTTACGATGACAGACCCTTAAATTCCAAGGTGGCCTACTTTCCTGACGGTTACAGAAAAAAAAGCACCGAACCTGTGAGCCCGCGCGCGCTGAAGCATATTCGCGAGCTTACCCTGATTAAACGCGAATCTAAAACTCGTTGTATTATGTGCTATGTAATACAACGAACAGACGTTGACCGCTTCCAGCCTTCCATTATTGACCCCGAGTATAGGGCTGCAGTTAAGGAGGCGATTGACGCGGGAGTAGAAATAATTACCATGGTCGTCCAATGGAGTGCGGACGGGGCGGCCCACTTTGTTAGGGATGATTTACCTGTAATGATATAAGGGGTTAATATGTGTATCATGTGATTACATTTTCAATGTAATTTTTTTTGTTTTTGATTGCCCGTGCCCGTATTTTTTTCTGGCCGCATTTGCTAAAATAAACGCCGGTTTACGATGGTTGCATCCCTTGTACAATATATCGTAATCCACTGCCGCAGCCTTGCCGCCGGTGATTGAACTGGCTAATCGCGCTACACCCCATGATTGAGCGGTTTGGTTTGGCCTGGATCCTGACGAAAAATAGGCGCCTTCGCCTTTTCTTACAATCTGCTTCAATGCGGACACCGAACAACCTGTAGCATTTGAGAGCTCCTTATTTGGGACAATTTTATCTACATTATACACCCGGCGTGCATGCTTTACGTGTTTGGATGTCTTACTTTTGTAAGATGGTAGACGCTTTCTCGTATAGAACGCATCCTTTTTATACAGCTTCCTGGATTTCTTCAACATGGCAATTTGGGCTCGTTTATCCTTAGTAGATAGGGATTTAGGTACGTATCTAATCGGCAGGCTAATTTGGGTCATTACTATTATTATACAATAACAAAAAAATGCGCAAAAACGCGGCAATTAAATGCGTTTAAAATTTACGCGCGTAAAATAATATTGTTCGGATTATATATATTATCCCATGATAGGTGATGATTGTTTTACATATTTATGGAAATATTTGTGCTGTATGTCATGTTCTAATGGCACAGATGATGTATCATACCAGGCAATTGACAACGCCATACTCATAAAAAATATACAGCAATTTGGGATCATCCCTTAAATTCTCGGGGGTAGATTAACATCATTTTAGGAATAAATTATCCTAATGATACAAATACGTATAACTTAACTTATCTACATAATTATATAATATAATTATATATGTCGGGTTTTGCTACGCCCAAACAAGAACCAATTTCTATTATAACACCTGATATAAAACAAACCGCTGCATATCAAGCCCTAATGGCTTCGTTGGCAAGAGCAGATGCGCACCACGATTTAGGTGATTTGTTTAAAAATAAAACGTACGCGGAGGATATAAATATTAAGAAGGCGTTTGATTCTGGACTACCAGCGGTCCCTACAATACATTATAATGAGAGCGCTGCATTCGCGGCGGCAATTATAAGTGCTCCCATAAATGGAGCGGCGACTCTTATAAATGGTAGTGATGCGCAACTACAAGCCGCGCTAGATGCGG
>JACCDP010048365.1_pt1 | contig 11950 bp, 12 predicted proteins | sample 7445841 | NCBI WGS metagenome assembly JACCDP01 (sample SAMN15323441, study PRJNA562643) | freshwater metagenome | isolation source: river surface water | place: USA:Blue River Watershed | collected 2017-08-17
CAAGCGTGGTCCATGGTAAAAAAGTTTGAAATTGAGGAAAAGGTGAGATAAACATGATGTAACTACTTAGTAAAAAGATTGCAACAATACTCACTCCAAACAAGGTGACCATCCCGATATAAATTTCAATGCGTTTAGGTTGAAGTGTAAAGATGGCCATCGTTGAAAATAGAAACATGATCATCAAGGTTAATAACACATAGGTAATCGGTAAACTCGGATAAACAAACACGCTTTCCCAATAAGCAAATAAGGATACTAAATAGAATATAAATAGTCCTTTAAGGGGCTGAAAGCTTAAAGAAAATGATAGTGGAGTTTGGTGCAGTTCAAAAGGTAAATGGTAATGAAACAAATATGGCGTTTTATGGATTGTTTTAAATTGAGTTAAGCCAAAATATAAATACCCACCGCCTAATACCAAGACAAGAACCCAAAACATCCAAAGCAATCCATCATTCATGTTTGAGGTCTTGGATTGCCTTCACGACGTTAACTTGATTGAATAAGTAACTACCAGCTACAAGGATATCCACACCTGCATCGATACACCGTTTTGAGGTTTCTAAATTGATCCCACCATCAACTTCAAGGAGTGTATGAAGATGCCCTGCATCAAGCTGATGGCGAAGCCATTTAATTTTTGCAATTGCCGAAGGCATAAATGTTTGACCACCAAAACCTGGTTCTACTGACATCACTAAAATTAGATCAACCATGCCAAGCAAAGGTTTTAAAACCTCGACTTTGGTTTTAGGTTTAATGCTAATGCCCGCTTTAACACCAAGTTTGTGTATTTGTTTAATCCAGGACTTAATTGTTTTAACATCCTTAGCGGCTTCAAAATGAAAAGTGATAATATTAGCGCCAGCTTTGGCAAACGCTTCAAAATATTCACTCGGATTGCTAATCATTAAATGGACATCATGGACGATTCGAAAAGCTGATGTAATCGCTTGGACAACTGGAATACCAAAAGAAAGATTGGGAACAAAATGACCATCCATAATGTCGTAATGAAGAAAATCTGCTTTTCCTTCTACCATACGTTTTACTTCTACTTCTAACTTTAAAAAATTGCTTGCGAGTAATGACGGGGCAATAAGGATTTTTCTCATATGTTTAATACTCCTTTTGTTCTGGTAATTGCTGTAGCATTTTCAGGTAATCTTGATAGATCTCTAAAGGAATTTTACCACTTTTTACTTCTTGAAGAATGTGACATCCTGGTTCATGTTGATGTGTACAATTAAAGAACTTACATTTAGAAAACTGATGTTCAAAACCAGGAAAAACTTTTGCAAGATCTTGTTGTACCATCGGCAGTTCAAGAGAAGAAAATCCTGGGGTATCTGCAATAAAGCCATCAAGCCAAGGCAATAAGACGACTTCTTTGGTTTGATGCTTACCTCGGCCTAATGCCTCTGAATAAGTGCCTATTTGTCGAGAAAATAATGGGTTTAAGGCGTTTATAATGGTCGATTTTCCGACCCCTGTTTGCCCAGCAAATGCTACCACTTTTTTCGGACCCATCAAACTGATTAATGCTTGTTGATTGGGATGGTGTTTATCAAAAAATAATACTTTAAAACCTTGATCTTGAAGGTAGTTCAGGTCTTTTTGAAAAACAGAAAGATCTGCTTTGTCAATTTTTGAAATGATGTTGGTGATATTGAGATTATAATAACGACCAAAGCTGATAAATTTAGCAAGAAGAAAGAATGAATATTGAGGTTCAACTAGGCTCGTCACGATGATGAGGTCTGTTAGATTACTCACCCTAGGACGTTTAATAAAAGTTTGCCGGGGATGTATGCTTGTAATCATGTTTAGATTGCTATCAAATTCAACATGATCGCCGACGACTGGCTTAAGCATTAATTTATCGGTTTTTCGAAGATGACAAGAATAGATTTGCTCTTGGTGATAAACAAGATACTTCCCAAAATCTAAATTAACGATAGTCCCTGTCATATTTCATCAACTTTTAATCCTAGTATTTTTGCCCAAAAGGATCGTTTAGGCGTGATTAATTTTGGATGATCGAGGCATTCTTTGATATCGCGTTGAAATTCTAATACCGATCGATATCGATCATTAGGGTTTTTTCTACACGCTTTTAATATCATTTTTTCAATCACTCTTGGTGTTGAGGGAATCCATTGTCTAGGGGAAGGAAATTTTTCTTTGATATGACGCATAGCTACCGTAATTTGATTGTTCCCTTCATAAGGAACTTTACCCGTGATTAGTTCAAAAAAAGTAATACCTAAGGAGTAAATATCACTTTTAAAAGTTGGGGATTGTCCGTTGGTGACTTCCGGTGGTAAATAATGAACGGAACCGATAATCACTTGGCTTTTCGTAACACGACGCGAATTTTCAAAAAAGGCAATGCCAAAATCACCAAGTTTAATTGTTTCATCTGGTGTTAAAAAAACATTATCAGGTTTAATATCGCGATGAATCACGAGCGAATTATGAGCAAAGGCAACGGCATCGCAAAGTTGATACATCATCTCACACGCTTGTTTGAATCCAAATCGCTTTTGTTCATCCAACAAACCTCGCAAAGTTTTGCCTTTGATGAGTTCGGATGCCATATAGGGTAAATTGAGATGGTAACCAATATTAATAACTCGAACGATATTGGGATGATTTAAGGATGCCGACGCTCTTGCTTCTCTTTCAAAACGAGTTACATTATCTTTTGATTTAATCGCATTTTCTTTGATTATTTTAAGGGCAATTTCTTTGCCAGTAATCAAATCTTCTGCTTGGTATACATAGGCAAATCCGCCTTCACCGATTTCCTTAATAATCCGATAACGTTCATCAATAATATCGTTATCTTTAATCATTGTTCCGCTTCCCAAATTGCGACTGCAATATTGTCATTTCCACCATTAGCATTGGCTAAGTTAATCAACGAGTCTACTTTTTGTTGAGGGGTATCTTTTGAACGAATAATACTAGAGAGTTCACCGTCCGTTAAATTATTATATAAACCATCACTACAAACTAAGATAGTTTGATTATGATAAGGGACAATTTTGACATCATATGAGACCGAGGTATTCAGACCTAAAGCATTCAGTAAAACATGTCTTTGGGGGTGATTTGCTTTTTGTGCTTCGGTGATTTTACCTTGTCTGAACAAATATTCGACATAGGTTTGATCTTCTGTAGCCTGGGTTAATTGACCATCTTCAAATAAATACACTCTTGAATCACCAATATTAAGAATGATAAGGTCTTTGTTAACGATCAAAGCAATAACCAAAGTGGTACCCATTTCTTTTAACGAGGAACTTTTTTGAGCTTCCTGATATATGGTGCGGTTAGCCTGTACCACTTGTTGACGCAACCAGAGGGTAGCAGTTTTAGATGTTAATAAACCAAACGTGTTCTTGAAGCCTTTCATCAATGACTGCATCGCTAAGCGACTAGCAAGATCACCCCTAGCGTGACCACCCATCCCATCGGCAACGCCAAGTAAAATATCTTGGTGACGATTAACCATCGCCACCACTTGATCCTCATTGGTGGTACGGACTTTACCAATGTCAGTTTTAAATGCAAAACTACCGCGCTTCTTCATGCTTATGTTTTGCCCTCAATTGCCCACATGCAGCTTCAATATCATGACCGAATTCTTTACGAACGGTTGCATTGATTCCCAGTTCAATTAGTTTTGACATAAAAGCATTAACCGCTTGTGGATGGGGCCGACGATATTCATTTTCCATCACAGCGTTATATGGAATTAAGTTTACATAACAAAACAAATCTTTTATTAAATCAGCAAGGAGAACGGCATGTTCAATTTGATCATTAATACCTTCAATCAAAATATACTCAAAAGTAATTCTCCTGCCGGAGTTCGTTTGATAATCTTTAATTGCTGGTATTAGTTTTTCTAAGGGAAATGCTTGATTAATTTTCATTAAGCGCGTGCGGATTTCATTGGTGGGAGCATGTAACGACACGGCAAGGTTGATTTGTAAGGGTTCATGTCCATATTGTTTAATTTTTTCAGGAAAGCCAGACGTTGAAACCGTAATGTGGCGGGCTCCTATCGCTAGGGCCTTGTTATGGTTGGCGATGCGAATAAAATTCATAACATGATCATAATTATCGAAAGGTTCGCCAGTACCCATTGCCACAATATGACTGACGCGTTCTTTGCGACCTTCTGCATCTAAAAGATCATTCATCACCACGATTTGAGCAATCATTTCACCAGCAGTTAAATTCCGTTGTCGTTTCAATAGTCCAGAGGCGCAAAAAGAACAGCCAATATTACAACCAACTTGGGTAGTTACACAAATGACATTGCCATAGTTGTATCGCATCAGAACCGCTTCAATTAAGAAACCATCCTCTAACTTAAGCAGCAATTTAACTGTACGATCTAATGAATCCCGGCGAACATGAATCGAAGGTAATTGGAAATGAAAATGCTTTTCAAGCGCTTGTCTTAATTCCAAACTTAAATTTGACATTGATTGAAAATTTCGGACTTTCTTTTGATAAATCCAATCATAAATAACGCTTCCATAAAACGCTTTTTGACCCCATGATTCAAGGGTATTTTCTAGTTGCACTAATGTTTGACCAAAGATACTTTCCATATTATTTTTGCTTTCTCATTGCAGCGACGTACAATGCTGTATTTAGTTTATCAAAGGGGAAATATTGAAATTCTTGAATAAGCTTGAAGCCAGGATGGGCTAACAAGAAATCGGCAATTAAATACTTTCCTTCTTTATGATTGAGGGTATTAACCCCGTAGAAAAGCAATCCACCCTCATCGACAAATTGACTTGCTTCATGAATTGCAGATTGTTGATTATTAATTAATGCATCAAGTTCTTCTTGTTGGAATTGAAAAAAGAAATCAGGAAGTGAACGAATCAAATCGAATTTTGAACATTGAGGAACTACCATCACCACGTCTTGTTGTCTAGATAAATGGGTGATTAAACCTTTAGGTTCAGCCTCATATAAAGAAATGTTTTGAAGTTGGAAGGCTTGTAATGACTTTTGCATTGCTAATTTTCTTTCAACGGAGTTGGTTACAATATTTATTTTAATTTGTTGTTCTGTATAAATAGGTAATTCTAAGTACAAAGCTTGAGGCCTTGTTTCCACTAATAACATTTCGCCTTTGACATTGTCAAAACTAAACTGTTTGACAATATCTGTTACAGCTAGTCGCTGCTGAAAAATCAAGTTATTAATATAAGCGGGATGATTTTTTAAAGGTTCTTTTGCTTGATATACCACCGTGTCCTCAACTGGTGTTGCGATGAGCTCAGGATAACGTTGAATAAGTTTTTCTGTAGAAATTTTTAATGTGTTAACCCTGCATGCTTGTAAAACCGGTTTATTATTGGTCGATAATATTTTAAGCGTTAAGGTAAAGCCAAAATGTTTGATCCACATTTGCACTAACCAATCTGGCGTATTGAATTTAATACCCAAATAAGTAACGGAATTTTCTTTGATACTTGGGTCAATTAAGTTTGTACCGGGAACGGCTAAATTGATAAGTTTTTCGATTCGATCTTCGGGAAGTTTTTTTTCATTTAAAAAACTTTTGAGAAAAATGATGGTGGAATCTTGGGGAATACGTTTAACAAAAACATTATTGCCGATTGCAGTTTGGACAATATATCGGTCTACTTCTGATAATTCAGATAACAATCTTTCACATACATGAGCGAGTAATCGATGATGGTGTAATTCACAACTGGTAAGTGAACGAATTAATCCTTGAGAGATTGATTTAGGAGCGTTTGCTAATCCCGCCTTTAATGCATCGGAAAATTGAATTTTCTCATGGATAATTTTATGAAGGATTTGACTTACGAGGATGTATTCAATCATGGGGAATTAGTTTAAATCCTAAGCAATCTTTTTCTTTTTACTTTTTAAAGTGGACACTTCTTGATCGAGTTTATCTAGCTCAGTTTGTTTACCTTCAAAAATATTGCCATGGTAAATTTCGACGTTTTCTACTGTTTCTTCATCCTCAGTTTTTTGCTGAATCTTAACTTCATTACTTTCACGAACAAAAAGTGGATAATCTTTTTGAATAAAAGTGAAAACAGAGTTGGGATTTTGAAGGATAAACTCATAATGTATGTGAATCGTTTGATCCTTTAGAGCCTTGTTCATGATGCTTTTTAAACCTTCTTGAAATGGTACCAAAGATTCTGGCATGGAAATTTTAATAAAAGTATGCCAAGCATTTTGATCAACACCAGCGTGGAATAATAATGTTTCATGGACAGAAAAAAATAAACTGTTTTCTTCAATTTTTGTCAACTGAATGATTGGTTTTTGTAGTTCTCGACTTAACTTAGCGACCACATATTTATCTAATCCAAAAATTTCGATGTGCATGCTTGAACCTCATCTACAATATTTTAATCTAAAATACTAAAAAATGATATGAAAAGCTCACATATCATAAGGATCGACGTTGAGTAAAATCTTTACCGTTTTCTTCGTTAAGAGTAAAGGATAAATCATTTCTAAAATTGGATGTAGTAATTGATACTTTTTATACTTTAATAAAATTCTTCTTCGATAGACTCCCGCATAATATTCCGGATAAGGAATATTCGGTCCAATGACTTCTGCAATATTATCCAATTGCGTTTTCAATGATTGCTGTAATTCTAACGCAACTTCATCTACTAAATCTTGATCCTTGGATGATAATTCAAATCTTGCTAAAAAGGTAAAAGGTGGGTATTGTCTTAGTTTTCTTTCTTTCATTTCTCGATCATAAAATGCCGCATAATCCTGTTTCGCTCCCAATTGAATCGCATAATGATACGGCATGGTTGTTTGGATGATTGCTTCTCCTGGTTGAGTGCCTCTTCCAGTTCTTCCAACAACTTGTGCAATAAGTTGAAAGGTTCTTTCCGCTGCCCGGTAATGAGGGACATGCAATCCTAAGTCTGCAAGCATAACGCCGACTAAGGTAACGTTGGGAAAATCATGACCTTTCGCAACCATTTGAGTTCCAACTAAAATATCAATCTTTTTTTCTTGAAATTGTTTTAAAATTTGAGTCACATTCGTTCGTACGCCAGTCATATCTGTATCTAGTCTAGCGATTTTAGCTTCAGGAAACATGCGTTGCAAAGAACTGACAACTTTTTCAGTACCAAATCCTTCTTTCATCAATTGATGGCCTTGGCATGATGGACATTGTGTTGGTAAAGACTCAAGATGATCACAATAATGACACTTTAAACTGTTAATCTGAGCATGAAATGCCAAAGGAACTTGACAAGATGGACATGTAAAACGGTATTCACATTGACGACAAACAATACTCTGGGCAAATCCCCGCCGATTCACGAGGACAATGACTTGTTCTTTTTGTAATAAACGATTTGATATACCATCTAATAAACGTTGAGAAAAAATACTATCGACATTAGCAAGATGCTTCGTTTGGCTCATATCAATAATTGTGGTAGTTGGCAATGCTTGATCATAAATTCTTTTCGATAAAAGTAAATGTTGATAAAGTCCTTTTTGAGCTCTAGCTCGAGATTCTAATGATGGCGTTGCTGTTCCCATCACCAATTGGGATTGATGGTATTGCCTACGCCATAAAGCAATTTCACGCGCGTGATAGTAAGGAGGAGTATCTTGTTTATACGTTTCAGAGTGTTCTTCATCCAAAACAATTAATCCTATATTTTCTAAAGGAGCAAAAATGGCAGATCTCGCGCCGACCACAACCAACACCTCACCATGCAATATTCGACGATATTCATCAAATTTTTCAGCAGGCGTTAAACCTGAATGTAGGATGGCAACTTTTTCGCCAAATCGTTGGTGATAATAACTCATCATGACAGGCGTTAAGGCAATTTCAGGAACAATCATTAAAACAGACTTATTTTCTTGAATAACTTGCTCCGATAATGAAAGATAAATTTCGGTTTTTCCGCTCCCTGTTACACCTTCAAGTAAGAATATTTTATTTGTGCTTTGATTAATTTGATTTAAGACTTGTTTTTGATCATTTGACAGCGTAGGTTTTGTTTCAACTTTTAAAGGTTTAAAATCAAAGCGGCGTTTTTCAACCTTTTCTAATTTGGCTAATCCTTGATCAATAAAAAATTTAATGGCAGCCTTACTTTTAATTTCGTTTGTTCTGACCTTTTTTAAATCTTTAACTAATGACCACCAATTTCTTTGATAGGAGTTTAATAAATTAATGTCAGGTTCTTTGATAAAAATTAACCATTCTTCATAGGCTACTTTCGGACTTCGTAGACTTTGTTTACTAGGAAATAATGAAGGTGGAAGCATCGCTTGAAGTAAACCTATTTTCGATGAAAATTGTTGGCTGGCCAATTCATCGACTAATGATAAAAGTTCACGAGATAAAATTGGTTTTTCATCCATAATCTCAGTGATATTTAAAATTGGGTAAGGACTGGAAACTTGATATGCATCGAAATCGTCAATTAATTTTGATTCTGTCACATATCCAATTAGTGACTGTTGTCGAAATGGCACCCGTACTCTAATTCCCTTTTGAGGGAGAGTGTTTCCATGATAAACATATGTAAAAGGGCGATTAAGTTGTTGTAATTGATGCTCGATAAAGACCTCAAGTAAATAGGCCTTTTTCATTGCATTGATGACATTCTTTCTTTAATAATATCAATAATTTGCTGACTGGTTTTTTCAACATCATCATTGACAACCAAATATTGATAATCATGATGAAGATTCATTTCGCGTTTTGCTTTGGCGAGTCGTTCTTGAATAATTGTTTCTGATTCAGTTTTTCGTTTGCGAATTCTATTTTCTAGTGCCTCAAATGATGGTGGCATCAGAAAAATGGTAACTAATCCTGGACCAGTAGTTTTTGCAATCACTTGTTTTGCGCCATTGATTTCAATTTCAAGCAAAACATTTTTTCCTGCCTGTCTTAATTTTTGGATTTCAGCTTTAGGTGTTCCATAACGATTTCCTACGAACTCAGCCCATTCTAAAAATTGATTTTCTTTTATGGCTTTTTGAAACGTTTCTTGGTTTACAAAAAAATAGTCTTTTCCATCTACTTCTCCAGGTCTAATCGATCGAGTTGTCATGGATACAGAGTAAGTTAAATTAAGGGATGGATCTTGCATAATTCTTTTGCGAATTGTGCCTTTACCAACCCCAGAAGGACCGCTTAGAATAATTAATAAACCTTGCTTCATACGTTTTAAAAATTATCTAACGATTGGGTCTAAAAGTCAATCAAACCTTCGCTTGTGATATACTTTTTTTATGCTAGATAAGAGCGTTTTAATGGAGACTATTTGGGCTCAATTAAGCCACCAGGTTATTCAACAGGTTTATGAAATTAAACCTCATTTTTGGGTATTTTCAATGAGGGCAAAAACTAAAGGATTCCTACTTTTAAATTTCCATAACGAACATCCAACTTTTTCAATTCAAGACAAGAAAGAGTCAAATATTTTAACAAGTTTTTCTGAAGCAGGACTTAGTGAGAAATTAAATGGTTTTCACATCAATGAAGTTAAAATTGCTGAAGATCGTTCGGTTATGTTGTCTTTAGTGAGTGAAACTCAAAGGTATTCATTAAAGTTTCAATTAGCGCCTTATGCACCAAGATTTCAATTAATTCAATTTGAAGAGATTATCTATGATTCAATTTTAGGTTGGCAACCTAAAGTTAAAATTAAATCAAAAAGTTCAAGTCTAGTCTTGGATAATTCATTAAATCTTGATTGGATACTTCGTTATTCCTATTCAGTTGACTACCTTGAAATTATCCAAAAAACTATTACACGAAAAAAGAAACGGGAAGAAGCATTAAAAGAGGATCTGAGAAACCATATAAAATGCCTTGGATATCAAACCATTGCTGAAGCAATTCAATCTCTGCCCAACCAAGCTTGGCAAGACTATCCCAATCCCAATCAACTCCCACCACCTAATCTAAACTTTAAAACTAATTTTTCCGGGACGGATGAACTATTTAAACTATATAAAAAAGCAAAAAAAGGAATCAATTTAGTCCAATTACAATTGGAACTAAATCAAAGTTTTATAGACACCATTCAACCATTTTCAGTGATGGTACCCCCGTTATCATCTCAAGACTTAGCATCATTAAAAACTTTTCTTGAAAATGAACATCTGCTAAGTGGAATGGAACGAAAACCCACAGAAGTCCTTCATCACTCCCCTTACTATGTAGAATATAAAGGCGTTCGAATTTCGTACGGCAAAAATGCAAAACAAAACCATCAATTAACATTCTCAATCGCAAAAAAGAGTGATATTTTTATGCATATTGAAGGTAAACCAGGAAGTCATCTCATTATTCATCATTCACAATTTGATCATGACTTAATTATTAGAGGGGCTCAAGTTATCTTAGCGTTGGCAAACCAAATCACAGGAACCATCACCTATGCAAAAGTAGGCTCATTAAAGCAAACAAAAACTTTAGGACTCGTTTTAATCAAAGATTCAAAAACGATCAAGGCAAATGCAGATCCAGAATTTATTAATAAATTACTGGAAAATTCAAAACGTTATTGATTGAGTTTCTTTTTAAGAAAATCTTCGCCCTTTAATATTTCTTGGGTCGCCAAGCCTGAAAACTTTTGTTGCCTAAGTACATCATAAAGAACCAAGGCAACACAATTTGAAAGATTAAGACTTCTTGCTAAGACACTCATCGGAATACGATATAAATTTTGTTGATTTGATTTCAAAATTTCTTCCGTTAATCCAGTTGATTCAGAACCAAAGATAAAATAATGATCGATATTGGAATTACTCACCGGCATTTCGGTATAAAGTTTAGTTCCATATCGAGTAATGCAATACAAGGTAGGATGATAATTGGATTGCATAAATTGTTCAAATGTATCGTAATAAAAGTACTGAAGATGTTCCCGATAATCTAAACCAGTTCTTTTTATGGTTTCATCATTTAAAGTGAATGGTAATGGTCCTATGATATGAAGTTTCGCTTCAATCGCCATCACTGTACGCATAATGTTTCCAGTGTTTTGGGGTATTTCAGGATGAAAAAGAACCACATGGTTCATGGGAGTTTCTAACCTTCAAAATGTTCTTCGTATGATTTAATACTGTGTTGGATGATTTCGATTGCCATTTGTTTTCCTTCGACCTGAGAAACAAACGTATCCTTACCCTCTAGCATTTTATAAACTTGAAAAAAGTGACGCATTTCATTAAAGACGTGATCAGGAATATCCTTTAAATCTTTATACGAACTAAACACTGGATCAGAAACTGAAATGGCGATAATTTTTTCATCAACAGTTCCATTATCAATCATCTTAAAAACACCAATCGGATAACATTCTACAAGTGATAATGGTTGAATCGATTCTGAACACAAAACCAAGACGTCGAGTGGATCTAAATCCCCGGCGTAGGTTTTGGGAATAAATCCATAATTTTGTGGATAATGAGTAGAAGTGAATAAAACTCGATCAAGAATCAAAGCGCCAGTTTCTTTATCCAACTCGTATTTATTTTTAGAGCCTTTGGAAATTTCAATACAGGCGAGAAATTTTTCAGGATTAATTCTTTTTTTGGAAACATCGTGCCATAAATTCATGATTTACCTCTTTTCTATATTATAAGCAGAACAAGGATTTTTGTTTTCACTAATGCTATAATTTTTTCACGATGAATCTTAAATTGTTGCTTGTATGTACTTGTTTAATGCTGATTTCTTCATGCGTTAACAATTCTCAGACTGTTGAAATATCTTCGAATCAAAACCTTCCTGCCACATTTTCTAATGATGCTTTAATGGATGATTGGACAATTCGCCTTGATACTGAAACCTTAGAAATGCTTAAGCAATCAAATAATTATTTTCTCATGTACTTAGGAAATCCAACTTGTA
>JACCDP011047174.1_pt1 | contig 11950 bp, 15 predicted proteins | sample 7445841 | NCBI WGS metagenome assembly JACCDP01 (sample SAMN15323441, study PRJNA562643) | freshwater metagenome | isolation source: river surface water | place: USA:Blue River Watershed | collected 2017-08-17
ACTAAAATTTTGGTCATAGATTAAAAATAACAAAACAAAAACAGCTAATATAAATTAAGCCAGATAACACAAAAGAAAAAAAAATTATTTCAAATAAAAAAGTATTTTTATTGATAATATTAAATAAAAATAAAAAACAAATCAAGAGCCAAATAGCTAAAATTCCAATAAAAAAGTTTTTTTGCCAAAAGGCAGAAAGTAATAAATAGCAACTAAATAACAGTAAAAAAGGTAGTAAAAAATTAAAAATAGTGTATGATAATTTTTGATGATCAGAATTTTGCATTTAAAGATGAAATGATATTAAATTTTGTGTGTTTCTGTTTTTTTATTTTGGTATTCAAGATATATTTTATTTTCAATTCTTAAATCGATAGTTTTTAAATTTTTTACCTCGGAATTATTAGTGTATATTTTGGTGAGATTTTGCCAAGCATTGTAAATATTATTTTCGGGCATCTTAATTAAAGTGCCATCGAGCAAGCGGATGTCCCATCTTCTTTCGCCAACCCAATGAGCAGAATAAATGAGATTGCTTATGTTTTGATTGATAGTAATGATATTAAAAAACGATTTGATGTTTTTATTAGCTCCTAAACCAGAAAAAATTAACATATTTTCATAATCTGCTTTTTCGGAATTTGGTATTTTATTAAGCGAAATGATGATTTCTCCATCTTTATCGACTAAAAATTTTTCTGCTCCATCAAACCATAAAGCAATTGGTTGATATTCGATGATGTTGATATAAAGTTGATTAAGTAAAGTTCGTTTTAGAAAGGTGTTTTTAAGCCAAGGAAATGAATTTTGCAAGGTATTTTGTAAATCAGTTAAAGAAATATTAGAAATATGAGTATTGCTAGAATATTTTTGATTGAGATAGTTTTTTGTTGTATCGATGATTTCTTGATTACTAATTTTATTGTTGCCAGTAATTATAATTTTTAGTGGTTGAAAGAAAAATGTTGAATTTAATTTGTTGGTGATGATTTTAGTTAAAAAATCGGGTTTATGAATTGCTAAACCTAAAACTCCACAAATTATTAGTAAAAATAATAAAATAATTGATGTTGTAAAGATTTTTTTGATTTTAATAATAATTCTTCGCTGTTTGTTAGTCATGTGAAGCACAATCAAGTAGCATTTGCACAATTTGGTTAAAAGGAATACCTGCATGGTTAGCTATTTTTGGCACAATAGATGTAGGTGTAAAGCCAGGATGAGTATTTATTTCGAGTAAATAAAGTGTATCGTCACCGTTTTTATTGTTATTGAGAATAAATTCGATTCTGCATATTTTTTGACAATCAAAAATTTTGGCAGCCTTTTGTGCTATTGATAAAGCTTCGCAATAGTGTTTTTCACTAATTGGGGCTGGGATAAAATATTGAGTAAGACCAGGTGTGTATTTGCATGTGTAGTCATAAAAATCGCCACTTGGTTTAACCTCTAAAACTCCTAAAGCTTTGCCATTAATAACTGCCACATCAAGCTCTTGCCCCGATAAATATTGTTCAATTAAAATAGTGCTGCCGTGTTGCCATTGATAGTTAGAAAAATTGTAGTTGGAAGGGTTTTTTATTACCTCAACTCCAATGCTAGATCCTTGATTAAGTGGCTTAAAAACAAAACCAGAAGTAAAATTAGTTAATTTTTGTTGATTTAATTCATCTTGCCCTTGATGTAATAATTCATTTTGGGCGGTTTTTATGTTGTTGCTTTTGCAAATTTGGTGAGTGATGTTTTTATCCATACATAAAGCCGAAGCAAGCAAGCCAGAATGAGTGTAGGGAATTTGCATTATATCGAGTATTGCTTGAATTCTGCCATCTTCGCCACCGTAACCGTGTAGGGCATTGAAAACGATATTTGGCTTAATATTTAGTAAATCATTTATAATTTGGTGTGAAAAATCAATTTTGGTTATTTTTGTGTAGCCTAATTCGTGCAGTGCTTGATAAACTGCTGTTCCAGTTTTTAAAGAAATTTCTCGCTCAGAATTGAATCCCCCCATTAAAACGGCAATATGTTTATTTTTCATTTGATATTTGTTTTGATTGTAAAGGAATAGGTTTTTTTCTAATATTTTTAGCTATCTCGCATTGATTTTGAAACATCTTTTTAAGATCATTTTTTTGACTTATTTTATTTAACACATAATTAATTAATATTGGTAGAGGAATTTTTAAAGCTTTGGCAACTTCGTTAAAACTATTAAAACTTTCAAAGATTTCTGGCGGTAAGTTTAAATTATAATTTTTGGCAAAATATTTTGCCTGAAATTCAAGTGGCGAAGAGGCATCTTGATGAGGTTCGCCAATATGTAGCGGTATGTTATTGTTATTAATGATAAAAGAGGTAATTTTCATAGGTTTTTATAGTGTTTCAAAATGAGATAATATTTTTTGAGCCAAATAAAAAGCAAGCTCTTGTTTGCTGATTTTACCCAGATTTATATGCTTGTTTTTTTCAATAAAATAAGCATCGGTGTTGTTAGAGCCAAAAATACTACCATTTTCAATATTATTTGCAATAATTAAATTACAATTTTTAGCAACTAATTTTTGTTTGCCAAAATCAATTAAATTTTCACTTTCTGCTGCAAAACCAATAACCATGCTGGGGCGATGTTTAGATGAACCTACTGTTTGCAAAATGTCTGGATTTTCTTGTAGATATAAAGTTAAATCAGACTGGTGTTGTTTTTTAATTTTATGTGTAGTTGGGTTTTTTACTTTAAAATCGGCAACTGCCGCACAACCAATAAATACCGCGGTTTGATTGAGATTTTGTATTACTGCTTCTAGCATTTCTTGGGCTGTTGTGGCTTGAATTGCTGAAAAATAATGCGGTATTGCTTGGCTTACATTGCCATAAATAAATAAAATTTCTGCCCCTAAAAAATGCAAAATATTCGCGATAGCTATTGCTTGTTTTCCAGAAGATTTGTTGCTAATAAACCTTACTGAATCGATGTTTTCAGAGGTGGAGCCAGCGGTGATGATAATTTTTTTACCAAGCAGTGCTTGTTGATAGAGGTTTTTTTCGGAGAGCTGTGAAATATCAAAAAAATTACTGATAGCCTGATAAATTTCGTTAGGTTCCCACATTTTACCAGTGCCATATTCTTGGCAAGCTAGCAAGCCAACTTTTGGAGGTAAAAAATGTAGTAAATTATTTTGTTGTAAAAAGTTTAGATTTTTTTGTGTGGCCGGGTTGTTCCACATAGCGGTATTCATTGCCGGGGCAATAATTACAGGTTTTTGATTGGCAAGCATAGTTGCCGATGCTAAATCATTGGCAAATCCATTAGCCATTTTGGCTAAAAAATCGGCAGTAGCAGGTGCTATTATTACTAAATTTGCTTCCCTAGTAAGTTTAATATGCTCTATGCCGTTATCGGTAAATAGTTGAGTATAAACTGTTTGAGTTGTGATGCTTTTTACTAAAAGCGGGGTAATAAATTGAGTAGCAGAATCGGTTAAAATAACTTCTACTAAATAATTTTGATTTTGTAATAAACGAATCAGTTCTAAACTTTTATAACAAGAAATACCGCCAGTAATAATAAGTAAAATTTTTTTTATCATGTTTGTTCTTTTTTATTTATAGCAGTGAGCCACCTGCTTCTAGCTCTTATTTTACGAGTATCAACCGATCCTCTTATTTTTAATCCTCTATCTCGCATACTTAAGCCATTTTGCCAAGTTCTGTTAATTTCTGGTTTGGCTTTTGGTTTGGATCGTTGTATAGAATTATTAAGTAGATTTTTCTTTCTTGCCAAAGCTCTTTCTCGAGTAGAGCTTACAAGTTTTTGTCGATTAATTTCTTGCAATCTGCGATGATGCATAATAATGTTATCAACAAACCATCTTCTTTTGCGGTTAATTAATTTTCGTTGTTGAGCTCGAGAAAGACCTCTTTTACGTTTAGTGCCTTTTAATAATCTACGTATAACATGCTCAAAGCCATGAATAGCTAAATCTTGCAATAAAGTTGGTTGCAAAAGAAGAAGAGATGTTTTGCCTAGGGCAAGATTAATGCTTGTGTGTAAAAGAAAAAAAGACAATTTTTCAAATTAATATTTTTTAAATTAACATTGTTCCAACACCACTTTCGGTAAAAATTTCCATTAATAAAATATTATCAATTGAACCGTTTAAAATATGGGCATAAGACACATTTTTTTCGATAGCATTAATGCAGGTTTCAATTTTAGGAATCATGCCACCAGTAATCATGCCATCTTTTATCATTTGTTTGGCTGTGGCAATGTTTAAATGACTTACTAATTGACCGTTTGGTAGCAATACACCATCAACATCAGAGAGAATAATTAATTTTGAGGCATGCAGAGCCGAAGCAATGGCACCTGCAACAGTATCGGCATTAATGTTAAAAGTTTCGCCATTATCACCAACTCCAATGGGAGCAATTACAGGAATTATATCGGATTCTTCAAATAATGTAAGCATAGCAGGATCAACAAAATAAGGTTCTCCAACATAACCTAAATTTAAAATTTTTTCAATATTAGAATGGGGATCTTTTTTTGTTTTAGTGGCTTTTTTTGCTTTAATAAAATTACAATCTTTGCCACAAATACCAATTGCTTTGCCTGAAGCTTGATTAATTTCAGAAACAATTGCTTTGTTGATAGAGCCAGCTAAAACCATTTCGACTATATCAACAGTATCGGCATCGGTTACTCTTAAACCATCGATAAAAGTTGATTTCATGTTGAGTTTTTCAAGCATTTGCCCAATTTGCGGGCCGCCACCATGCACTACTATTGGATTTATGCCAATTTGCTTTAAAAGCACAACATTTTTGGCAAAATTCTTTAAGTTATTATCTTTTCCCATGGCTGATCCGCCAAATTTAATAACAAATGTTTCGCCAGAAAATTTGCGAAGATAGGGCAGTGCTTCACATAAAATTTCGGCTTTTTTTACCCATTCTTGCTTGCTAGCATGTTGTAAAGCCAAATTAGAAATGATATCTTTTTCGTAGATGTTGGTCATTTTTTTTTGATAAAATTAAAGTTTGATATTTCAGTAGTTTAAAATTAAAAAACAAAATATTTATAAATCAAGTTTTTTTGTAATATTTTTAATTTCCATAAAATCGATTTGCCAATTATTATTTTGGCAAAAATTTTGTAAAGTGTCAATAAATTGCAAAGTTGTGGCTGGATTATTATTTTGATGATTATTGATAATAACTTTTTGCAAATTTAGTTTGCGATTTTTAATGGCTTCGATGCTGGCAAGAGTATGATTTATAGCCCCAAGATAGTTATTGGCAATTAATAAACATTCTATTTGTAAAGCTTCTGCTAAATGCAAAAAGTGTTGATGATTATTGATGGGGCTAAAAACTCCGCCAGCGGTTTCGATAAGTAAGGTTTGGTTTTGATGTTGTTGTATTTTTTGCTGACAAAAATTTAGTAAATTATCAAAATTAATATCTAAAACTAAATGAGGCGAAATGGCTAGTGGATGATGATAAAGGCAAATATTATTTATATTTTGTAAAGTGAGTGGTTGTTTTGTAGCTTTTAAAAGTAGAGCAACATCAGAATTGGGATCTATAAAATTATTGCAACAAACAAAGCCAGTTGCCACAGGTTTAATGGCAAAAGTATTGGCAAAATTGCTACAATAATGAGTGGTAAAAAAGGTTTTACCAACATCGGTGCCAATACCTAAAATAAGATAAGGTTTAGTAGCAAGCATTATTTCAAAGACGAAAAAGTGCTGTAAATCGGGCCAAAAACTGCAATAGAAATCCAGGCGATCATGCCACCCATAACAATAGTTATGGTGGGTTGAATCATGCCAACAATTCTGTCGATAGAATCGTTTATTTCTTTATCGTAAAAATATTTAATATTTTTTAATGAGTTTTCCATGTTGCCACTATCTTCGCCAATTTTAAACATTCGCACAACCAAGCTTGGAAAAAACTCGGTGGTAGAGATAGAATAAGATAGCGATTGCCCTTCGGAGACTTGTTGTTTAACATATAAAATTGCCTCTTTGATGGCTTTATTTTTTAGAGCAATACTAGAAGATTCTAGGCACTCTAAAACACCTAAACCACTTTTAAATGTGATAGAAAAAAATTGACAAAACTTGGCAGATTCAATTTTAACAATAATATTGCCAAAAATCGGTATGCGTAGTTTTAAAAAATCAATTCTCACTGCTAAATTTTTATTTCGAGCAAGAACTTTAATGGTTAATATAAATATTATGGGTATCATTATAATTAAAAGCCAATATTTTTGAGCAAAATTTGAAAAAGCAATGAGAGAAACTGTCATGAGAGGTAGCTCAATATTTTGTGCCGATAAAAAACCTGTAACTTTTGGCACAACAACAGAAGTCATGATGCCCATAACTGCAAACATTAGTAATAAACCAAACAGCGGACCTACCAAAGCCTTTCTAGTTTTTCTTTTAATTTCGATGTTCCATTTGATATCTTCTACAATGCTAATAAAAGCATTTGATAAAGTGCCAGTTTTTTCGCCCATGGCAATAAGCCCTACATAGGTTGCTTTAAAAATATCTTGTCGTTTAGCGATAGATTCTGAAAACATATTGCCATTTTTGATAGATTCATATATTTCTTGCATTACACTTCTTATGGCATTAGAATCGGTGGTGTCGCGTAAATCTTGGATGGCATCAATAATTGAAACTCCAGCTTTGTCGAGTTGTTCGAGGTGAATAAAAATACTGATAAGTTCTTGAGTGGTAATGTTTCTTTTTAAAGAAAAGGCAGATTTTGTTTTTTCTTCTTTATAAGAAATTAGCTCTAAAGAAGAATTTTTTAATAAAGACATTAAATCGGAAGGATTTTCTGCCGAGATTTTACCTTTAATATATTTGCCATCGTAATCGATAGCTTTGTAACTATAATTTGCCATTTTTAAGAATTTTTTTAAGAAGAATATCTTTTTTTAGTTTAGATAAGTAATCAACAAAAACAATACCGTTTAGATGATCTATTTCGTGTTGAATACAAGTAGATGCTAAATTGGTAAGCTCTATTTCTTGTTGAGTGCCATCTAAATTTAAGTAAGAAACAATAACTGTTCTTGGCCTAGTGACATCGGCTCTAATTTCTGGAAAAGATAAACAACCTTCTTTGCAGGTTTCTGTTTCGGCAGAAGAGCTTACAATTACTGGGTTGATAAAGCATTGTTGAGTTGAGTTAATAATTTCAAGATCATGATTGCAATTTTCGTGATGATGATGATTTTTAATTTTATAGGTTAAATCGCAAACTATAATTCTTTTTAACACTCCAACCTGCACCGCCGCTAAACCAATGCCACCTTCGTGATACATTGTGCTAAACATTTTTTCTACCAGATTTTTGATTTCTTGGTTAATTTCAAGCACTGGTTGTGATTTTTGTTTTAAAATAGGGTTAGGATAAGTTATTAAAGGCAGAGGTTTTATCATAGTTGAGAGATTTAGATAAATTTATTATTATTTTATTTTAGTTAAAATTTGATTGCAAACAATTTTTAGAGTTTCAGGGTAGATTTGATGTTCTAGTTGTAAAATTTTCGCTTTTAAAGATTCTAGGTTATCGTTTTGGCTAATAGGCACCGATTTTTGTAAAATTATTGGCCCGGCATCCATTTCTTCGACCACAAAATGAGTAGTGCAACCAGTTAATGAAGCTTTGGCTTGTAGGGCATCAAAAACTGCATTTGCTCCTTTAAAATTAGGCAGTAAAGAAGGATGAATATTGATGATTTTTTGTTGCCATTGCTCTATAAACCAGCCTGTTAATAATCGCATAAAACCTGCTAAACAAATTAATTCGACCGCAAAACTTTGTAAAACATTTTGTAATTCTTGCTCAAAAGCCAAGCGAGAATTTGTTTGTAAAGCAAATTTAGCAGAATCAACTAATACACTATTTAAGCCTTGCTCTTTTGCCCAAGCAAGCCCTAAAGATTGCTTTTTATTGGCAACAACAACCGCTACATTTGCAGGAAAATTTGGTGAATTGCAGGCATTAACCAAGGCTTGCATATTGGTTCCAGTGCCAGAAATTAAAATAGCGATATTAACTTTTTTTGCCATTTTAACAAGCTTAATTAAAATTTTTTAGCAAATTTTCAAACATTGGCAAGCCATCATCAGAGCCAGTGTAAATATCGATAGCTCTTTCGGGGTGAGGCATTAAACCTAGCACATTTTTTTGTTTATTAAAAATACCTGCAATATTAAGCATTGAACCATTAGGATTGGCTTGATTGCTTACATTTCCTAAATTATCAACATAGCGAAAAGCCACTAAATTATTATCTTCAAGATTTTTTATAATATCGTTGCTGGCAAAAAAATTGCCGTCGGCATGGGCAATTGGTAGGTTAATTATTTGTTGTTTTTTATAACCACAAGTAAAAGCAGAATCGGTGTTTTCGACTCTTAATAAAGTTGATTGGCAGATAAATTTGCCAGAAGTATTACGCATTAAGCAACCTTCTAATAATTTGCTTTCGGTGAGAATTTGAAAACCGTTGCAAATACCTAAAATTTTGTTTCCTCTTTCTGCTAATCTTTTTACTTCTTGCATAATTGGCGAAATGCTTGCCATAGCCCCGCTACGTAGGTAATCGCCATAAGAAAAGCCACCAGGAATAATTATGAGATCGATGTTGTTGTTTATTGAATTTTCGTTGTGCCAAATTTCTTGAGTTTCAAAGCCAACTTTTTTTAATGCCATAACAGCATCTTGGTTGCAATTAGAACCAGGAAAAGTTATTACTGCTGCTTTCATAGTTAATTAATAATTTGATAAGTATAGGTTTCAATTACTGTGTTAACTAGCAATTTTGCACAAATTTCTTCGACAATTTTAGCGATTTGTTCGGGATTGGTTTCGGGTAGTTCGAGATCAACAAATTTACCTTGTCTTACATTGTTAAGTTGCGAATAGCCTAAATTTTTGTTTAAGGCATTTTCAATTGCTTTTCCTTGTGTATCGAGCACTCCTTTTTTTAAAGCAATAATAATTCTGATTTTAGTCATAGAGTTTAGAGATTTTTACTTGAAAAACGATTAATAATTTCTTGATAGCCATCAATTAGGTTGCCAAGATCTTGTCTGAAAATATCTTTATCGAGTTTTTTTGCAGTGTTAAGATCCCATAATCGGCAACTATCTGGGCTAATTTCGTCGGCTAAAAGAATTTTTTGTTGTAAATCATAACCAAACTCTATTTTAAAATCAACTAACTTAATGTTGATATTAATAAAAATTTTTTGCAAAATACTATTTATTTGTAAAGCTATATTTTTTATTGTTGCTAAATTTTGCTTACTAATTAATTGCAGGGCATAAACTGCCTGATCTTCGTTAATTAAAGGGTCACCAAGAGCATCGTTTTTGTAGCATATTTCAAAAATCGGATGAGGTAAATCGAGCCCTTCGGTTAAGTTAAGTTTTTTTGCCAGCGAACCAGCAACGGTATTGCGAATGATAACTTCTAATGGAATAATATTTACTTTTTTAATTAACTGCTCTTTATTATTTATTTTTTCAATAAAATGAGTGGCGATGTGATTTTTTGCCAGCTCGCTCATAATATGTGCAGAAATAGTGTTGTTAAGCTCACCTTTGCCAATAATTTCGGCTTTTTTTATGCCATTAAAAGCGGTAGCAGAATCTTTAAAATATTGTATTAATAATTCGGGATTTTCTGTGGCATAAATTATTTTTGCCTTACCTTCATAAATTTTATGTGTTTTTTGCATAATTTTATTGTTAATTATTGCCATACAGCCACAGGCGGTAAAGACATTAAAATTGCTTCGGGGTTGCCGTTGGTCATAAGGCCAAAACGAGTGCCACGATCGTAGACTAAATTAAATTCTGCATACAAACCGCGATAACATAATTGTTGTTGTTTTTGTTTTTCATTGTAGGTTAGGTGCATATTTCTTCTTACTATTTTTGGAAAAATATCTAAAAAAGCCAGCCCCACATGTTTAGTAAAAGTGAAATCTTTTTCAAAATTACCAGTGTTTAAATAATCGTAAAAAATGCCCCCAACACCTCTAGCCACATTGCGATGTTTAATAAAAAAATATTCATCACACCATTTTTTGAATTTATCATAATAGCCACCATCTGTTTTGTTGCAAGCTTGCTTCATAGCCTGATGAAAATCAAGGGTATCTTGCTCGTTACGTAGGGCAGGGTTTAAATCGGCACCGCCTCCAAACCAAGTTTTGCTAGTGCAGATAAAACGAGTGTTTAAATGCACCGCAGGCACCAAGGGCGAAGACATATGGGCAACCAATGAAATTCCAGAAGCCCAAAAGCTAGGATCTTGTTCTGCTCCTGGAATTTCGTGTTTGAATTTATCAGAAAATTTACCAAAAACTTCAGAAAAATTAACCCCCACTTTTTCAAAAACCTTACCTTTCATGATAGACATTTCGCCATAACCACCGTTTTGTTGAGTGGTTTCATCGAGCCTTTGCCAAGGTTTTTTTTGAAACTTGGCATTGTTATTGCCAGAAAACTCTTGCTCTATAAGCTCAAATTCGGCACATATTTTATTGCGTAGCTCTAAAAACCAACTTGATGCTTGTTTTTGTTGTGATGTAAAACTCATAAAATTAAATTTAAAATTGCTAAAATATTAGAATGTTTTAATTTAATTTCAACTAATATTTGGTTGTTAAAACTGCTCATAATTTAGGTTATTTAAGTTTTATAAGTTTTATATAGCGATAATCTGGGTTGTTTTTAGGATAAATCGGCTGATTATTTTCATCTGTTCTTTCTTCAAATTCAAATTTATAGCCCGGTGGCGGTAGTGGAAGAACATCATTGCAGAACCAACAATAACAATGTGTAAAATTATTGTCATTAAATAGTTTAACTTGCGAAAAATTTGTGTTTGTAAAATTTGTATTTGTAAACTTCATATTTTGAATAGTGCAATTACTAAAATCTGCTCCCGAAAAATTTGCTATAAAAAGAGTGGCTCCCGAAAAATCTGCATTCTCAAAATAAGTTTTCGAAAAATTTGCTATAAAAAGATCAGCTTTCGAAAAATTTGCTATAAAAAGAGTGGCTCCCGAAAAATTTATTTTCTCAAGATAAGTTCGCGAAAAATCTGCATTCTCAAAATAAGTTTTCGAAAAATTTGCTCCAAAAAGAGTGGCTCCCGAAAAATTTGCCTCTATAGGATCAGCTTCCGAAAAATTTGCTCCAAAAAGAGTGGCTCCCGAAAAATTTATTTTCTCAAGATAAGTTCGCGAAAAATCTGCTCCAAAAAGAGTGGCTCCCGAAAAATTTGCTCCAAGAAGATCAGCTTCCGAAAAATCTGCATTCTCAAAATAAGTTTCCGAAAAATCTGCCCTATCAAGCCAAGCTCCTGAAAAAACCGCCCCAAAAAGTTCAGCTCCTGAAAAATTTACATATTTAAGATTGAATCTCGAAAAATCTGCATCAAAAAGAATAGCTTTCGAAAACTTTGCATCAGTTAAATCTATTTCGCTTCTATCTCCTTCAAAATCTTTAAACAAATCAGCTAAATAAACTTTTCCGCCGTGTGTTTTGCGAGACATATCAATGCCACATAAAGACAAACCTTGGCTTGCTAAAAATTGGATGGCTTCTTTTTTGCCAGAATTGCCAGAGGCTTTATTGGCAAGCACTTGCCAAGCACTTGCTTTTTTTATTTCTTTAAGCTGTGTTTGAAAATTTTTTTCTGCTTGCTTGCTTTCTTTATGTTGATAATAAATAGCATAAATCGCCGCACCAAAAGCCAAAGTAGTGATGATAAAATTTGCTAATTCTATTTTATCGTTAATTATCAAATATATCATCCAAGGTATAATTACACCTAAAAAAATAATAAAAAAATCTTTCTTTTTCATACTCTACTTTTTGATGGTAATAAT
>JACCDP011490583.1_pt1 | contig 11950 bp, 10 predicted proteins | sample 7445841 | NCBI WGS metagenome assembly JACCDP01 (sample SAMN15323441, study PRJNA562643) | freshwater metagenome | isolation source: river surface water | place: USA:Blue River Watershed | collected 2017-08-17
ACCGAGAATCGGATAGACCCAGAGTAAAAAATAGAGATACCACCGGCCGGCCAAAATACATGCAGCCTACAGCGAGGTGTTCCATCCCGCACTGGCCAAGAGACTCCAATCGCGGTCACAGCCAGGATAAACGCGCTTCGGGCCAAAATATTTTCTCGCGACGATTCGGGAACCTTCAACGCATGACAGTCCGCGCATGAGAAGACAAAGTAGTTTCTCAAGCCCAACCAGATCAACATTGAAGGCAAATCGATCCATGTCTGTGGTCTCAGAAAGACGAGCATGATGAGTGATATGAAATTGTCTGTACGTCCCAACTGATACCCCGATTGGACTGGCAAAAAAAAGTGTCGCCCAAAGATCATTCAAGCTTCTACGCCGAAATAAACTAAAGTGTGAGCTTTCATGAACCCATAATTGCATCGCCGAAATGCAAGCACAAATCACCAGGAACGCGGGAATCCAAAATAGCGGCGGTCCCCAAAGCGCTGCCAACCAAGCACTCAGCAATTGAACCCACAAGACAATCGTTGCAATCACCACTCGCTGTGGCCGGATAATCCCTAGTTGCTTAACGAAAGCTCTAGGACATAGCGCCCTCGCCTCCAATTCTAATTTTTTATAAGTTTTAACGGGCGCGCAATGAGACATGCTAGATTTTTAGTCAATCTTTTCCTGGTACGGATTCAAGCTTTTGTACGATAACATCTAACAGTACTCAACCGGAGTTGTCCCTATCAAACCGGACACGGTGCTGCCATTTGGGCATGGATGTTCTGCCTTGGTGATTTCATCCTTAGACCCTTATGCGGGTGCCACTCGTTGTAATCTTTGATCCACTCCTCGGTAATCTCTCGGACCTGTTCAAGGTCGGAGAAAAGATAGGCGTCCAAGACTTCGTGTCGGTAGGTTCGATTAAATCGCTCGATAAAGGCGTTCTGGCTGGGCTTGCCTGGTTGGATGTTACCGAAGCTCAATACCCTGGTCCTCACACTATTCGGCCAGTGCCGTTGAACGCAGCTCAGGGCCGTTATCCAGGCGCAGCGCTTCAGGCAGGCCTTAGACCTCTCCGAGTTGATCCAGAACTCTGACCACCCTGGCAGTTGGCAGACTGGTATCGATCTCAGTGCCCAAGACCTCTCGATTGGCTTCCTCGAGCACGTTGAGCGTTCTGGGGGGGGTTTGCCGTAGTAAGGCGTGCCATGCCTTTCCGAAGAAGGGGTTCTCCCTCGATCTAACCACTAGTGAGATTGCTCGCGATTCCTCAAGGGGAATGCCGGCCTTCTTCAAGCGCCCCGAAACCTTCTCTAACTCGTTTTGCCCCAAGGTAGTCGATACTTTCGTTCCAAGCAAGGCCTTCCCAACCGGTGAAAGCCAACTAGTTTACAACAACAAACTGGCGGGCCAACTCCTGCCTAGTAATTACTGCCCACGCATCATTAGTAAAGATGGGCGTTAGCGGGTAAGTATGTTTTATTGTTCCGATATGCAGAATAAGATAATCCGCATGCTCTTTTGTTGCGATATCTAGTAACTTTTTGGCATCATGTGCATCGTTTATGTCTGTTAATTTTTGCAAGCTTTTGTTTAGGTCGTAGTAGTGTTTGGTTAATTTCCCATTTACTAAACCGAGATGAGAATCCATCTCCATTGGTACAAAATTCTTTCCTGTGCCTGCCTCTAGGAACATGTCGATTCCCCATTGGTAATAAGTTGCTGGAAGTAAAATCAATGCTCCTGCTGGCAGAGTGTTAATGAAATCTACCAATGATTCGGTGGTTTGATATAAAGGCGGGGGCCAACGTACTCGTGGATCGGTCTCTACAGGAATGCCGCTCATGACGTTCCCCCAAATTCTTTTCGCCTCCATCCACCCTCCAAACTTGTTCCCCTCTCCGTACCCTAGCAGGGCTACTTGTTTAACCATAATGACGATGAAACAGGCAAGCGGCCATATTTTTAAATGACCGCTTGTTGCCGTGAATTTTACCCAAAATATCCTTGATAGCATGAACACAAGCAATATGGCAGGGATGTAGGCGTATGCGTAGGCTCTAACAATAAAAGTGGATCGGAATTGCGTGTAGACAGATGACAGCCATGAATCCATTTGCGCGGTTAGCAGAAGGAGGCAATACATGGCTAACAATGTGAACCCGAGCTTAAGTCGCTCCCTGTCAAACCAACCGATTGCTAGGATAGCCACGAGCACTGGCAAAGATGTTTGCTTAAGTACCTCTAGCACTGACGGGTTGATCTCCCATAAGGGAGTCCACCAAACCCCACCTTGAAAATATCTAATAACCTCCTCCGGCGCAACTGCCCCGATCGCCGACGGTCGAGAGAAAAAGACAATGCAGCCAATTAGCGCTGCGCCGACCCCCAATATCAATAGTGACGATAAGAGGATGTGCCTGTCTTTCCTCGATTCATACAATATGCGTGCTATAGCTGAAACTATTAGTGCGGGCCCTGTGTAGACGATAGTGGGTACGTAAATGGCTGCTATGGTGGTGAGAGATGCAACAAATTGGAAAGTTGCACTTCTTGCGCCATTGAGCATCAAGAGGTAGTACAAAGCGACTGGGAATAACGCATACCCCCACATTTTTGTAACCGATGCTGACCACGCCACATAATTGCCAAACGCGCTATTGAGACAAATGAAAGCGAACAAAAACCCAAGCATATTGCTTTGTAGAATCTTGAGCCCCAATGTCAATAAACCTACGGATGCCACGATATATATGAGGGAACTAAACAGTAAATTCGCCTGCAGAAGCGAAATATCAAGCATCGTTGAAGATTTTAGAGTTAGGGTCGCAAATACTCGATCCTGGACAGTACGAATCTCATGCCGATAACTCTGATATTCGTTAGACAGTGCTCCTTCTTTCTCTCGTTGTAGTTGGGCTTGATATGCGTAATGCCACGTTCCATCGAATGCCTTAGCGTAGGATGGTGGCATGAGAATGTAATGCAATCTGCCTACCATAAATATCGCAACGACACTAGCGAATAAGAATGCCGCACGTCTCATAACTATTGACCTTCCCCCAGTTTTTCGTCTTCGATGAGACGCGGTTCATGATCCCCGTTTTTCCTGTTGCTGAACATTGATCCAGTCGCTCAGGATGAATCGCTAACAAATCCTTAGACACTTTCCAGCCTAAAATTTTGGGCAATGGGAGGGTGTTATTGATAGGCGGCGCAGGTTCACTGAGGAGTTTCGTATCAACAATGACCCTCAACTCCGTTTACACAAAAAATCTGACACGCTCCATCACGCCCCACTGTCCCCAGCAAAACGGGATGGTCGAGCGTGTAATCAGAACCTTGAAAGAGCAGTGTGTTCATCGTCAGCGGTTTGAGACCCTGCAGCATGCCAATCGAGTCATCAGTGACTGGATTGGGTTTTATAACCAACGCCGGCCTCATCAAGCCTTGGGCATGAAAACACCGGCACAAACCTATCAATCATGGAAACTAGCAGCCTGACCTGTGCAAAAACCAGTGGGTCATTACACTTGATCATCGAATCCCAAGTCTGCTGTGGGCAGACCGGCCCATGCCTTGCCTTCTATGCTTCGGGTGTACTGCATGCAGCAGTATCACGGATTGAGCGACCCTGCGATGGAAGAGGCGCTCTATGAGATTCCCTCCATGCGCCGATTTGCAGGGTTTTCTCTGGGCAGTGGCTCGATTCCTGATGAAACAATCATTCTGAACTTCCGGCACCCGCTTGAGGCCAATAAGCTCACCGAGCATATCTTTGCCCTGATCAACCAGTACCTCTTGAGCAATGGGCTTGGTCTGTCTAAGGGCACGATTCTGGATGCCACGATCATTGAGGCGCCAAGTTCGACGAAGAATGCCGCCGGCCGCGAGACCCCGAGATGCACCAGACCAAAAAGGGCAACAACTGGCACCTTGGAATGCGACCTACACCGACTGACTCTGCCCAAGATCGCATCACGGAGCAGCTTGAGACGGTCAAATCCAGAGTCCGTGCCAAGGTCGAGCACTCGTTCCGAATCATCAAGATCCAGTTTGGATTTATCAAAGCCCGATACCGAGGCGTGGCTAAGAACAGTGTCAGTTGCATATGCTCTTTGCCCTTGCCAATCTGTACATGTTTACGCGACGATTAATGGCCATGGGATAGGTGTGTCCAGAGCATGAGAAAAAAGGCAAGGTCAGCAGACAAAACAAAGAAAACCACCAATAAGCCCGATTAACAGCCCACGCACATGAACAAAATACCTGCTTGATCACCAATGTCGTCCGACCGATTTAAATCGAGCCATTGTTCAGAGGCTCTCTAATATTATCTCTTCTATTTTGTGGCTTATTTCTCTGCAAATGAAGTATATCGGCTATTTTGAGTACAAACTTTCAAACGTCCAGCGCGATCAATTTTGCGTTCAAAAGTCATCGTCTTCAATTAAACTCTATATCCCCTTATTTTTTCGCGCAAATTTCGAGTGAATGGCTCTGTTGTTAACATCATGAGGTATGAGAATATAACGGCGACTACTACCCCCCCAAAAAATAGGGTTAACGAAGGTGCTCTATCAGAAAAGAATGTCAGTGCCATAATTGTAATCACATAGTGGTTTAGGTAGAGGGGATAAGATAAACTCCCCAGGAAGCTGTCAACACGTTTTAAAAATTTACTTACGCCTACGAGTGAAAAACCCCAAAGGGCAGCAATAAGTACATCGAGGATCGCCAATCCCGCGATTAGGTTTGCCATCGGATTACGTGCTATGTATTCAAAGGCATGCCAGTTAACCAAGAGAATACAGAGGCATGCTAGAAGAGTCTGGCGACGGAACATCGCTATCCCCAGAATAAAGTAGGGAATCCAACCTATGCCGTAGGAGGTGGCCCCGAAAATCATCCCGGAGATAAATAGACCCAGCATCCCAGCGGTCACAAGATGCCAGCGTATTTTCAATCTTGAAACCAGATACGTGACGAGCGTAAATATTACGTAGAATTGCATCTCTACTGCAATCGCCCAAGCATAACGCACAAAAAGATAATCTACGTTTAGGCCGAGCGAACCCATACCGTAAATCAATATCAAGCTCAATGTGTTACCGATAATATTTTCGGCAGAAAAAAGTTCATCATAGCGGCTTACATCGTCAAAAAACAGTAGTTGTCTTTGTGACGCGGCAAGTGCATGGAATAAAACAGATATTGCAAGTGCCGCGTAGAATGGCGGATATATGCGTAATATTCGATTTACAAGGAACGCGCCGAGACGATCTTTGTAGAACGTATTTTGAGCTTCCGCAATCACGTAGCCGGAAAGAACAAAAAATGTCATAACGGCCATGTTTCCAAGGCCAAGCGAAGAAAGAAAGCTTAGTCCACCAAGGCTGGTACTATGCGAAACGAGGACCAGTACCGCGAGGAAAAAGCGAAACGCACCAAAAGGTCGATAGATGATGCTAGTCGGATCAGGCTCCTTCATGAGTAAGTCCGTCAGCGATTTCTTGATCCGTCGTTTTGGGGGAATGAGCATCATTTTGGTTGGTGGTACAAGGTTTAGGCTATCTCGTTTTTTGTGAGTGGGGATGCTTGCGTTGTTGATTCTTGTCCGATGCCTGCAAGTATGGAAATTCTCGAGTATTCTCTAGTTAACTTCTAAGTGATTGGCGCCACATATCCATCTTTATTCTGTCGATTTGAGTCAAGTTCGATTAGCGCCACTTTTAACGATTTAGTGCGACTGAAATTTCCTCCTCCTTCGCTCCCTCGATGAAGTGCCGATGCCAAAGTGCAAGGTTAAAGAGATACCAAGATCGTACATTCGACGGACCGGCCATTAGACGATGGACACCCTTCATGTTTAAAATATTGGTCTCCCGGCAAAAGCGATCAAGTTCAAGATTGACACAAACACCCAGCTTACCCAACAGCCAGTCGGTCACTGGCACACCAAAGCCCTGTTTTGGCCTGTTGATGATGTCATTTGGCAGTACTCCCCGTAGCGCCTGTTTCAGCACATGCTTGGATTCTCCGCAGTTTATTTTGGTCGATTGGGGTATCGCTAGAGCTAATTCGACTAAGCGATGATCGAGGAAAGGTACACGTGCTTCTAGCGATGCCCCCATGGCCATCTTGTCCACTCTCATCAGAAGTAGCTCTGGCAAGCGTATGCTTAAGTCGACGAAACTCATCCAGTTCAGTGCAGACGTTTCCCACGCCTTGTCTTTAAAGCGTTGCCATAATGGGGCAACATAATCCCATCCATCTTGTGCGCCGATACGCCGGCGCAAATCCGAACCCAAGATGTCGCACCGCTCCGCGGATGTCACACCTTGCGCTGTGCTCCAGAACACTGGTCGGCCGAGCGCTGCGCGCGCCAGGGAATCCTGCAAACGACCTTGCGATCGCACGGAAGAGAGCAAACCGCTCCCCACGGACGCCAGCTTGCGCGCGAAAGGCAGTTGCATCATGTGCTCAAGCCGTAGCCATTGCTTCCATGACGCATACCCGTTGAAAAGCTCGTCAGCCCCTTCGCCCACCTGGCAAACGGTCACACCGTGCTCGCGCGCCAGCTTGGATAAGTAGTACACGGGTACGCATACCGGATCGGCAATCGGCTCATCCTGAAGATGGACCATTCTTGGCAGGAACTCTAGCAGGTCGCGTTCACTGAGCAGATACTCATGATGGTCCGCGCCCACCATCGATGCGACCCTGCGCGCATACTGCAGTTCACTGCCATAGCTGGCGTAATCCTTGTCGTAACCGATCGAAAACGTCCGGATCGGCTCCTTCAGGCCGTGATTGAACAGAAAGGTATTCGCACTTGAATCGACGCCGCCGGAAAGAAACACCCCGACGGGGACGTCACTGACCTTGTGCAGATCTACCGCTTCGCTGAGGGTCTCCAGCACCTGCGCATACGGCTGCGTATTTGCCAGATCCGGCCGCACATGATCCCAAACCTCGTACCAGCGCTGTTCACGGACCCTACCATTCGCATCGATGCGCATCCACGTGCCGGCCTCCAGTTTTCGGATGCCGGCAAACATCGTTTGCGGCGCTGGCGTGCAGATGAATGCCAGATAACCAGCCAGGGCGTCTTCGTCCACCCTTCTCGGCTGTTCCGGATCGGCCAGCAGGGCTTTGATCTCGGAAGCGAAGGTGATTCGTCCGTGGTGGGACGACCAGTAAAGCGGTTTGACGCCGATGCGGTCCCGGGCCAGCCACAGGCAGCGCTGGCGCCCATCCCAGAGTACGATGGCGAACATGCCGCGAAACTTGTTCAGGCAGTCCATGCCCCAGGTCTCGTAAGCCCGCAGCACCACCTCCGTATCGGAATGGTCCGTCTGCCATGCGATCGGCCGTAGCCCGTTAAGCTCCCGGCGCAGTTCAACGTGGTTGTAGATCTCGCCGTTGAACACCAGACATAAGCTCCCATCCTCATTGCTCATGGGCTGGTCGGCAGCCGTTGACAGATCGACGATAGATAAGCGTCTGTGCCCGAGACCGACTGCGCCATCGCCAGACACCCAGACACCAGCACCATCGGGACCACGATGCTGCATAGTGTCACGCATGCGGGCAATATAGCCTTCGTCGATGATGAAGTCACCAGCGACCCGGATCGCCCCAACCAGTCCGCACATGCGTCAGGACTCCGCTTCAGCGCTGAGGCGGAAGTACCAGGTCGAGACCCAGCATGCCGGCAAGCTGTCTGCCAGCTTCAGACTGGGCTTCACGATGAATGGCAGCAAAATCCCAAAGACATAGGTCACATCGCCGCCAAAGAGGGCGCCATTGGCATGCTCGTTGATCTTCAGCCCGGCTTGGCGAACCATGGACTGGAATACCGAAAGGCGGAAGAACTGGATGTGTCCCGAGTCGTAGTTGTATTCCGTCTGCCTTTCCGGACGCCGCCCCAGCAAGCGCTTGACACCCCGGATGATGGCGGCCATGACACGGTCCAGCCGGGTCACACGCAGGAAACGCTGCTCGTTCTCGTAGGGACCGTAGCCATTGGGGATGCAGACCAGGACCATGCCCCCCGGCGACAGGTGTCTGAGCGCGACCGAGAGAATCTCGTCCGGACGTTCGACATGTTCAAGAATGTCAGACAGGACAATCACATCGAACCGGTCGTCACTCCCGAAGTCACTGAAATTCATGCAAATAAATTTTGCGTTCAACAGATTATTATGGGCGTTGGCGTAAGCGATGGACGGCTCGTGCAAATCAACGCCTGTGAGGCGGAAGCCCTCTTCGGCAAGAGGCAGCGCCACATTGCGCCCATTGCTGCAGCCAACCTCCAAGACAGAAACTCCTCCTGCCTCTGCGCCTCTGCGCTTGCGGAAGTCCTCCAAGGATTGGAGGAAAAACCCCAGTTTCTTTCTGTGTCCGTGCAATTCCCATGGCACCGCACTCAGCCAGCCCGTCATATCGATACCTCCGCCGCCTTAATCCGGCTCACTACCCGTCTCAATTGGCCCATGCACCGACCCAGCCACCGCGAGCAGGCTGCGCCTGAAACGCTCCGCGTTTAGTGTCAAGTCATGCTCCTGCAATCCCGCTGCATAGGCAGCCTCGGCTAGCTGGCTTCGCTGCGCATCATTATCCGCAAGCTCACGGATCCGATGGGCCAGCGTTTCGATACCCTGACTGTCCACAACAGTCGCCCAGGCACCACGTTTCGCATAAGCGACAGGCTCTATGGAAGCGGGGCCATAGACAAGAATGCAACGCCCCGAAAGCATATACGGCACCATCTTGGTGGCAAAGCTGTATCGGTAGTAATTAACGGTGCGCTCGTCAAATCCGTAAGCCAGCACAAGCATGTCCGCCTCTCCGAGCGCATCCCGGAGCTGAGCGAACGAAGGATGGCGCCGGATCTCAATGCTTGCGTATCGTGCCAGCTCCCTGGCCCAAAGCCGCTCGTATTCCTCCGTTACATAAAGGACCAGACGGATATCAAAGCCTTGCGACGTCAGGCGGTCCAAAGCACACGCCACATCGGCAAGCCCCCTCATCTGGCCTTGCTCAATGGAACCCGTGAAGGCCAATGTAAAAGGCTTGCCCGCCTGCTTCGGCGCGCACCTCGCCCAGGTCGAGGTATCGACAAGGCCGTGGAATACCGCATATTGCTTCCCGAAGAGCTTCCGGTATGCCACCCCCATTGAATCGCTGATGGTGAAGATCGAGTCCGCTTTTTCCAGCGCCTTGCCCAGGCGCTTCCGAAAGACGGGCTGCAGAGTGCGATCCAGAGGGCCACTTGGCATCAGTCCTACATGGTTGTCCATAAAGTGCACCACATAGGGAACGCGGTAACGGTGGACCGCCGCGTTCAGAACCTCTACCCACAAGGCTTCGCCTGTCCAGGCATAAATCACCTCGGGCTTAAACGCATCGATAACGCGCGCAACCTGCACCGGCAGCCGCACCTGCGCTGACTGGATCAGCAGGCTGACCAGATCGCGAGGGCTTGCAGTGCGCGGACTGCGTAGGGCATTGCCCAACCAGCTCAGGACCGCCAAAAAGGTTGCCCACAGTCGCGGACGCAACCAGCGTCCTGTGACCCTGAATTCCCGGTACGGTGATGGCGTTCCATACTCCTGGTCCCGGTGGAAGAACACAAGATAGTCTGCCGGAAAGCCGTGGAAAAGATTGGACAACACCACCCCTCCGCCTGTGAACGGCTGGATCTTGTTCTGACAAAGTATGAGCACCCGCGGGTGGTGATGCGAATTCATCTGCATGCCGGGAAGTTCGCCGCAATAATGCCCGATGCCGGCCTGTCCAGATTCAGCCGACACCAGATTTCCATACAGAGAATGGCAAAGATGGGATAGGCCGCATCGATACGCACTTCACGGTCGTCGCGGATCAGAGCAGCAACACCCTCCGGATCGAAGATGCCACGTTGGCGCAACACAGCGGGCGACAGCATTTCATCCACCAACGGCCTCAGCTCCTTTCGCAGCCAGCTACGCAAGGGCGCGCCAAATCCCGTCTTGGGCCGGTAGATCACATCGTGCGGCAGATACGGCTCCATGGCCTTCTTGAAAATCCACTTTCCAACATTCCCGTGCTGCTTGAAGTTGTCAGGCAAACTGGCGGCCAGGGTCAATAGGTCAGGATCCAGCAGCGGTACGCGTACCTCAACCCCGCAAGCCATTGACATCTTATCTGTGTAATTGAGGTTGTGATCGGCCAGGAAAAACTGTTGCTCCAGCCGTAGCATGCGATCCAGGTCTGTGGCTGACGCCGGCAAAGTGTGCAACGTCTCCTGCATCGGCGCCATAACCGCCATAGCATCCACCTGCGCGCGCAGATCCGGCGCCAGCAATTGGCGCATGCGGCCAGGGGGTAACCAGAAAAAATAGCTAACCAGGCGCTCATCCCTGTCCAGAGCTGCGTACTCGAAAGCTTTGCGCACCCTGCGCCCGAGCGCCGAGCTCGCCGGCAGCGCTGAACTTGCACGGGCCAGAACTACGCGCGCCGACCTCGGCCACCACGACCACCAGCGCTCCTGCGCAAGCGCATAGTGCCTACGATAGCCGGTGAAGATGTCATCGCCACCCGCGCCTGATAGGAGCACCTTGATGCCGTTATCCCTGGCCAGCTGACTGATGAACAAGACGTTCAGCGCTGCCGGATCCGCCTGGGGTTCGTCCAGATGGTGAACCATCTTCTCCAGACAGTCCACGATTTCGGGCCCCACTGTCACAGTATGCAGGTCAACATCAAGATGGGCCGCGACCCTCCTTGCATATGGCAAGTCTTCTGTCATGCCGTCCGCCCCGCCGGCATCCCCACGGTACCCGATCGTGAAGCACTGGAGACGCTCTCGCCCATGGTGTCTGGCAAACGCCGCTACCGCGCTGGAATCAAGCCCACCGGACAGAAATGCCCCGACCGGCACATCAGCGACCATCTGGCGCTCTACGGCCGTGGCCACCGCCTCCCTCACCATCTCGACGGCGTCAGCCACGGAAAGACTCCGCTGTCCGTGTCCGCCCGGCAGCTCATAGTGGCGCCAATGCTGGGTGACCCGTCCGTCCTTGACCGTCATGGCCATGCCTGGTTCCAGCTTGAGAACGGATGACAGGGGCGTCCTCGGCGCTGGAGACCAGAGGTAGGTCATATAACTGGCGACGGCTACCGGGTCTAGCCTCCTGGACACCCCCGGATCCTGCAGCAAAGACTTGATTTCGCTTGCGAACAGGAAGCCCGCCGAGGTCGTCGCGTAGTAAAGCGGCTTGATCCCCAGACCATCGCGCGCAAGCAGCAGTTCTTGACGCCTCTCATCCCAGACCGCCAGGGCAAAGATGCCATTGAGCCGACGCAGCGCATCCTTGCCATCCCGCACCAGCAGACGGAGCAACACCTCGGTGTCCGAATGCGTGCGGAACACATGACCGTCCCGGATCAGCTCGGCACGCAGTTCGCGGTAGTTGTAGATTTCGCCGTTGAAAATCAGCGTCAATCCTGAGGATCGGTCGGTCATCGGCTGGTCCGCGTCATGCGATAAGTCGATGATTGCAAGGCGTCGGTGTGCTAGCCCGAGTCCCACCTCAGGGCGATGAAGCAGGCCTTCACCGTCCGGTCCCCGGTGTACCATGGCCGCAGCCATGCGCTGAAGCGTTTCAACCGGGAATTTCCCCTGAAAACCAACAATCCCGCACATTGAATTAACGTCTCATATCTCTGTACATTGCCACCAGGCGTGTCCCCTCTGTCTCCCAGTTGTAAGAATTCTCCACCGCCTGGCGACCCCGCGCACCCATGACATGACGCAACACACTGTCGGAGGCAATACGGTCAATGGCATCGGCAAAAGCCTGGGGATCTGCGCTGTCCACCAGCAGGCCGCAACCCGACTCACCCACAATATGGGCCACTTCAACCGCGAAGTCCGGGGCGATGACCGGCAGGCCGCCACCCATATAGT
>JACCDP010316370.1_pt1 | contig 11949 bp, 7 predicted proteins | sample 7445841 | NCBI WGS metagenome assembly JACCDP01 (sample SAMN15323441, study PRJNA562643) | freshwater metagenome | isolation source: river surface water | place: USA:Blue River Watershed | collected 2017-08-17
AGGTATTATGTGGTTTTAATATCATTCGAGGATCTAGGTCTTCTAAAATAATACCTTTATTATCCCAAGATTTTCCACCATCTGTAGACTTCATGATACCTATTCTACATACAGCTGCTGGACTTTCTGGTCCAGTTAAACCTTGAGGCCATAACTTGCTATTCGTATAACCTTCTTTTGTTTTTGGATCATAAGGAAGTGTGATAGGGTAGTTTTCATTATGGTATAAAGCATACAGTGTTAAGCCTGATGGATCTTTTGCATCTTGATAAACTGTTTCAAACCAAACAGCACCATGCAAACCCTTTTGTCCAATAGGAACATTGGGGGGCATTATAGGATTAAAAAACTTATCCGCAGTATTTTGAAATACAATACTTGCATTTGTACCATTGGAGTATTTTAAATCTCTTGCATATCCCCAAAGTGGATCTTCTCCATATTTTCCTGGGAATATTCTAAATGTATCAGCCACCCAAGCTTCTGCCATATTACAGTCTACAAATGAATTAAATTTGACTTTGCTTGCAGGAATTAATTTAAACTTTGGATCTTTTGGTTCTTGTACAAAAAAACTAATCAACCAACTTAGTAAAATGAATAATTGCATAAAGAAATATTTAGTAATCTAAACTACTAAATAAAAAGCAAAATTATTTGTTTTCTGCTCTTCTTCTAGCTTCTTCAGCTTCTTTGTAGATTCTAATCCAAGTAAGAGATATATCGATTACGGCCAATAATGGACCCAATATAATAACCATGATTACTTCTAAACCAGGAGTATATCCAATTACGCCATCAAAAGAAGTGGACTTAGATCTTTTGTATAATTTATATACACAATAGATTGCAGAAACTATCCAAATTGCGAAGATGATATTTTGACTCATAAACTAATATTATGCTACAAAGGTACGATTTATTTTATTAAAGGTTTAATACTGGTTGCATAAGGGTCAAATTGATAATAATCTGTTTCGATAAATTTGTTACCCGTTCTAATAAATACCGACTTAATCATAATTGTCGCATTTCCGTCTCTTTTCAATCCACCTGCATCATCGGTTAAACTTATATCTTTTTTCCCGTCTCCATTAAAATCATAGTATATCAAGTATTTTTTCCAATTACCCTTTCTGGTACTATTTATATTATACTCAAAAATGCTTCTGTCAATGATGAAGCTACCATCCTTCTGTTGCATATATACTAATATATCCCAAGGTGCCCAGTTATAATTTTTAGTAGCATCATTTTGAGAAGTAATAGAAATAATATCTAAAAGTCCATCACCATTTAAATCATCAGTCAAACAATCTTGAATAGTTGTTGAGATGTTATCATTCTCGTAATTGAATGGAAGTTTAATAATACCATTATTATTAAACCTTCCCTTTCCTTGATTAATAATAATTCTTTGTTGTTGTGATTTGCCACCTTCATTTTTACTATTACGTGTTTCTCCAGTACCAATTAAGATATCATTTTTTCCGTCTTTATTGATGTCCATAATTCTTGCAGTATAAGCACTTCCGGCAACTCCTTCTACCTTATCCCCAAATCCATTATTGGCCCTACTTCCAAAGTTGGTAATATCTCCAACAAATGTTACGTGCCCCTCTTGCTTAAAGAATGGAAAATCTTTTATACCCCAATATATATAAGCAAACTGATTTGAAACCAAAACCAAATCAGGTATTCCATCCTCATTTATATCACCAACATCTCCATGTTCTTTTTTCCACACTGGAATTTCTTTTTCACTTGTTTGAATTTCCTTTAAATCATACCCACCTTTACCATCACTTAAAACAATTCTAATTGGTTCATCAGGAGAGTTGGGAATTCCTTCATCTCCATTATCATAAACGACTATATCAACAAAATTATCTCCATTTAGATAAACAGGTACACAGGTATGTCTGTTCCCACCAAATGTTCTAAATGATTTATCATTGAATAAAGTAGTATCAATAAATGTTTTCTTTGTTGGATCCCACATTAAAAAAGCAAAAGAACTTCCAACACCATTATAAGCTCCACCAGCATTAAATACGTCTATCCAACCATCATTATTAAAATCACCTGTAGTAATTGCTTGCAATGCACCACCCCAAAAATTTTGTTCTACTGCAAATTTATTTGTTGGCAAAGGTTTTTGAAATACATTAATAATCAAATCCATCATTACGCCACTATTTCTCCAATAATCCCTTCCAAAATTTTGTTGTTTTGACAATGCTAAGGCTATTGGATCAACCTTATATCCCATAAATCTTGCTAAAGGATTGTTTACAACAGAAATAGTTTTTGAACTATTATTTGAACTTGTTGATTTTGAATTTATAGAAATTGCAATTGAATATGATCCTGCTTTTTTTAATCCAGGAATATTGATGTTTAAATTCGACTGAGTTAAGCTTGTATCCAATTTAAAAATTTGTTTAGAGCTGTCGGTCCATGTAGCTATGATAGCGTATAAAAAACCAGCTGTCGGCATGCTAGAACTTACCGTAATATTTAGTGGAACCGTATCAGAAGCATTGTAAATGCCTGTATCTAGATTAGTAGTGAATTTTATTGGATCTTCTGCAACAACTGTTTGTTTCGAATTTCCTTTATCTGTTTTTGTACAAGCAGCCAGAATAAATATAGCCAAAGCAAAGATTAACTTTTTCATTATTTGTATTTTAATCAATCCTTTGGGGTACCTCAAATCTAGTATATATATTTATGTTATATGAATATTTGAACTAAAATATATCTAAATTTAATATGTAATTTTTTCATATGGCTTCTTCTCCCCAAAGTAGCAAATTAGGATTAACACCATTTAAAGGCAATTGGTCTTTAGTTTTAACAAAGCATCTATTAAGTAGAACCTTATATAGCGCAAAATCTGCAGACATTAAAAGATTTAATGCTTTGGGTTTAACAGCTTCCGTTGATGAATTATTAACCATTACGACATCCTTACCTTCCCCACCAGTCAATGATTACAATACTTCTACAGTAATAGATACCGGCTCTGCATTAGGTACAACATGGGTGAATAGTATTAATAACGATGGTACAATCAATAGTAATAGAAGAACAAATTATAAAAAATGGTTATTAAGTGTATTAGTACATCAAGAAACTAATATTCGAGAAAAAATGACTTTTTTTTGGAGTAATCATTTTGGAACTGAAGCAGATACGATTGTATTTGGCACAATGTTGTACCAACATCATCAAATTTTTAGATCTAATCCAATTGGGAATTATAAAAAATTGGTAAAAAGCGTGACGATTGATCCTGCCATGTTGAGATATCTGAATGGATATTTGAATACTAAAACAGCACCAGATGAAAATTATGGAAGAGAATTACAAGAACTATATACTGTTGGAAAAGATGGAGGTGCAAAATATACGGAAGAAGATGTCAAAGCCGCAGCAAGGGTACTGACAGGATGGAGATACGATTCAAATAATATAGCTTTTTTTGATCCTACTAGACATGATACCAATAATAAAGTCTTTTCTAGTTTTTATAATAACAAAGTTATTGCGGGTAAAACAGGTATGAATGGAGCACAAGAATTGGATGAATTATTAGATTTATTGTTTTCAAAAACCGAAACTGCAAAATTTATTTGCAGAAAACTATATAAATATTTTGTCTATTATTATATAGATGATGTTGTCGAAAAGAATATAATAACACCCCTTTCCAATACCTTAATAATAAATGGTTTTGAAATTAAACCAGTTTTAAAACAATTGCTTGAAAGTGAGCATTTTTATGATAGTATCTATATTGGTTGTCAAATAAAAAGCCCTCTAGATTTTATCGTTGGTTTTTTACGATCTTATGAAATTAATTTCCCCAACACAATTACTGATTATGCAGATGCTTATTTTTTGTACAATCAAATGGTGAATCAATCCATCTCAATGGGCCAAAATCCTGTTGATCCGCCTAATGTAGCAGGATGGCCTGCCTACTATCAGGCTCCAGAGTATAATGAACTTTGGATTAATGCAGACACCTTTCCAAAGAGAAATAGGTTTACAGATTTAATGATTGAAACAGGTTATACAAAGAATGGAAAAAAAATAATAGTTAATCCCATTAATTTTTTAAAAGCAATTTCTAAGGATCCATCTAATCCTAATGCCGTAATTGATGATGCTGTGTTTTTTTTACTGTCTACTGATCTATCTGCAAGTATTAAATCTAATTTGAAAACTCAAATTTTGTTGAGTGGACAAAGTTCTGATTATTACTGGACAGATGCCTGGAATTTATCTATCAATTCTCCCAGTACCATTAATTTAAATATTGTTAATACCAGATTAAAAACATTATTTAAGTATCTAATGAATTTGCCAGAATATCAATTACAATAATATGGAGAGGAGAAAATTTTTAAAAAATAGCTTTGCTTTTATCACTCCAACAATTATTGGCGGCAATTCAATTCATGTTTTAACGAAACATCCATTATTTAATGAAGAAGCGTTAGCTACAAGCAATAATGATAACGTTCTAGTGATTATTCAATTAAGTGGAGGAAATGATGGATTGAATACTGTAATTCCATTGAGTGATTATAGTAAATATAATAATGCAAGATCCAATATTGCCATACCAGAAAATAAAGTTTTAAAAATTACAGGAAATGATGCTACTGGTTTGCATCCTTCCATGGGTGCTATGCAAAATTTATTTTCAGAAGGTAAATTAAATATTGTTCAAGCAGTGGGATATCCTCAACCTAGTTTTTCTCATTTTAGAGCAACTGATATTTGGATGTCTGGATCTGATAGCAATCAATTCTTGAATACCGGTTGGGCAGGCAGGTACTTAGATTCAATTAATCCTGACTATCCAGAAGGATATCCTAATGCCAATAATACAGATCCTTTAGCTATTCAAATTGGATCATTAGCTACTTTAACTTGTCAAGGTCCATCAGTTAACATGGCCTTGAGCATTTCTGATCCTAGTGCTTTTTATAATTTGATTGAAGGTACCGATCAAGTACTACCTAATTCTAATGCAGGATATGAACTTGGTTTTTTGAGAAGAATTGCAAAACAAACAAATCAATATGCTACTCGAATAAAACAAGCTTCAGATAAAGTCACTCAGCAAGCTACCTATCCAAATAATAGTTTGGCCAATCAATTGAAAATAGTTGCTAGATTAATTAAAGGTGGCTTAAAGACCAAAGTGTACATGGTAAATTATGGTGGATTTGACACACACGCTAGTCAAGTCGTTAATACTGATACTACTACTGGAACACATGCAAATTTATTGAAAGTATTATCTGATGCTGTAGCTGCTTTTCAAAATGATATAAAGGGTTTAGAAGTGGAAGATCGAGTTATTGGAATGACTTATTCTGAATTTGGAAGAAGAATTAAATCAAATGCTAGTGGAGGTACAGATCATGGTTCTGCAGCTCCGCTATTTCTATTTGGAAAGAATGTAAGAGGTGGTGTTTTTGGAAACAACCCTGATATTCCCGCTAGTGTTAGTGTAAATGACAACATACCTTATCAATTTGACTTTAGAACAATTTACTCTTCTATTTTACAAAATTGGTTTTGTGTAAATGAAAACGATGAACTACAAATATTAAATAAAAAGTTTCCCACCATACCTATAATTAACGCTAGTATTTGTGGAATTAATAATCCAAATACTGTTTTTGCAAAGGAGGCGCTTATATATAATTATCCGAATCCATTTACAGCACAAACCAAAATTGAGTTTAAGACAAACGGTGGTCATACTATCTTACAACTTTTGGATGGATCAGGAACCTTAATTAGAATTTTGATTGAAGCCACTTATAGCTTTGCCGGATTAAATAGTTATATTTTATACGGCGATAATTTACCTAGTGGGGTTTATTATATTCGTTTACAAAATCTAGACAGAGTATCAGTTAAAGCAATTATAAAAATGTAAAAGCCCCACAATTTCTTGCAGGGCTTTTAATTTATTTCTTCTTTGTATATATATCTAAAATTTTTGAGGTCGGAGTTTTACCATCTTCATAATACAAAAATTTAACTCTTCCTGAAGTAGAATTATACAAAATTGGTATAAAAATATTTTTTAATTTAGTATCAATTTCCCAAGTTGGATTTTCAAAAGTATTATCCCCCTTGTTTAGCCATATTCTGGAATTTAAGTCTTGACCATAATTTACATGAAATAAAATATCATCAAATCCGTCAAAATTAAAATCTGCAATTACATAATCTCTTGTTCCACCAGTATTAAATGTACCTTGTATTTTTGAAATGTCATCAAGTATATTCGAGTTGTCTGTTCTGGATCTATATATTTTTTGATCACCAGGTCCCGCCTCAACTAAGAAAAATAAATTCATTTTTGTTGGTTCTTTTGGATTCTTCATTCCAATTATTTTATAACAACCATAGCTAGCACCAAAAGGAGATACAGGAGATAATTTTGTTGATGAATAAGATCCCCCTGAAATATTAATTTTCCTAACAAAGGTATTAGGTGTGTTACCTCTGTCTATGTATGGTGCTGAAATAATTTCAGCTTGTTTATCTCCGTCAATATCTGCTATTAATACACTTCCTGTTTGATTATTAATATTTATATTCCCAAATTTTGTTTGACCAGAACCATTATTTGTATATAACATCATTTCTTCTTCATCAAACACCTGAACAACTAAGTCGTTCTTACCATCACCATTGATATCACCAACTGCAGAGTTATGATAAAATCTATTTACAGTAGTCACATCAACAATATCAGACTTTGAGAAGGTTCCATCTGCTTTACCAATAAAATATCGACATAGGTAACCAGGATATTTATTATTTACAATTTGTGATTGTATTTCTTTACCATGATCTGAAATAAATAAATCTTTTATGCCATCACCATTTAAATCTTCATACCAAAAAGGAGACTTTGGAAAACCAACTTCGTAATATCCCCCTAGTAAACTACTTGTATTTTCACTCAATGCTCCGGAAAGTGTATCAATAGAAAAGGATCTAAAAAATTCAAACTGAGCAGGTTCATTATTAGAGAGCGAAGTGACTAAATGTAATTTTCCATTTGTATTTATTATTTTCAAAGTTTCTGGATGAATACCATCAAATAATAAGGTCCTTTTAAATACTACATTTTGACTTGTAGTGTATTTTGTTGAATAGTCTACTACAGGTGTAGTTGGAGTTGTTGGAGTGTTCGGATTTGCAATAGATGGAGGTGTGACAACCGATTGAGGAGCATCTTTTTTTGAACAAGAAACAAAAGCAAAAAACCCCCAAACGAAAATTAATTTTTTCATAAAATATTTTTTAATGAAGCCTTTGGGGTAATGCAAATTTATAAAAAAAGCCCCACAATTTCTTGTAGGGCTTTTAATTTATTCTAGAATTCTTTTAAACTCTATGATAATCTCCTTTCCAATGTTGAATGGCAGCTTTAATTTCTTTGCTTCCTAAGTTTTCTTTGATAGCTCTATCTAATAATGCTAAATATTCTTCATCACTTGCAAAACGCAAAGCAATGATTTGACCAATTCTTAATTCTTTTGGCAAAGCTTTTCCTGTCATAATATAATAACGAAGACCTTCTTCTGCTCTAATAGCTCTATCCTGTGCTTTTAATGGAAAAGATCTTGCATACCAAGCAACCAAAACAAAAGTGATTGCTGTTAATACTAATAAAGATGCTAGGTATTTGTTTTCAGGCGTGGCTCTTAATAAATAATTGATTGATCCACCCAGTAAAGCGAAAATAGCCCCAAATGTTAGATAGTGAAAACCTGGTACCATTTGTGCATGGTTTTTTACATTCTGTTCTTGCATATTATTGTTTTTTTATTTTAAAAGTAAACTATTTAATTCTCTTTAAATCTAAATCATGAAAATCAAAACTAAAATCAGTCAAAGGTGAAATTGCTTTCATTGTTAAGCCTGATGGTTTTCCATCCATATCAGTAGTGAACATTAAATAAGCATCTGCATCCAATGTTCTATCTGTCCACCTTACAATAAGAGAGTTGCCTTTGTATGGCAATACTTCTCCACTTAATTTTGGAGACCTTTTACAATCCATCCAAGCTTTTCCATTTTTCATACTAATCTCTATATCTCCAAACCAAACATCTCTATATATTCCTAAATATGGTTGAAAGTTAAATTGACCTCCTGCTTTTGATAATTGCGCTTGCATATCTTTCTCGACCTCTTCACCAATTTTTTTTGCTTCAGTTTCTCCTTTATCAACTCGATCTTTCATGATTTTAACCCAATCATATCCAATCACCCCTAAGTAACTATCTTGAATAGTTCTACTTATGGCATTAAATGCAGCACCAGATTGTTGATTGGTGAATACAATAATACCTAATTGTAATTCAGGAAACATCACTACTTGAGTGACCATTCCTGCTAATCCTCCAGTATGCGTTACTTGTTTATATCCCTTTACATCACTTAAGAACCAACCTAAACCATATGCAGCAAAATGAGTGTTGTATGGTGCCGCAGTGCCTGTTTTAATGATTGTTTGAGGGGTCCAGGTTTCTTCATGTACTTCGGAACTGAATACTTTATTATCTAAACCAGCTCCATATTTACCATGATTCATTTGAGCAATCACCCATTTACTCCAATCGGTTACATTACTCCAAATTCCACCAGCAGCATTTGCACTCTCGCTCCAATCAATATCTAGTACTTGTAGTTTTCCATTGACTGGTGCATGAGGACGAACCGCATTACTATTGTCTTTTAGTCTATATAAAGAAGCGGCAGATTTTTGCATTCCCAATGGATTCATAATTTTTTGTTCTACTAAATCTTCCCATTTTATGCCTGAAACTCTTTCTGCAACCTCCCCTGCAACAATGTATAAATTATTATCATAATCGTATTTAGTTCTAAATGCAGAGACAGGTTTTAAATATCTTATATTATGAATGATATCTTTTTTAGTAAAATTACTTCCATCTGGAAACATCATCAAATCTCCCGCACCCAATCCTAAACCACTTCTATGAGTTAATAAATCTCTAATAGTGAAGGCATCTGTAACATAGGGATCATACATTTTAAATTCAGGAATATAATCTGTTACTCGATCGTCCCATTTTATTTTTCCTTCATCCACCAATTGTCCTAAAACAGCAGCAGTCATGGCTTTACTATTAGATGCCACACCAAATAAAGTATTTTCATCTACTTTTTTTCCTGTATTTAAGTTACTAACACCATAACCTTTTGCATGAATGAGCTTACCATTTTTTACCACACCTACTGCTATGCCTGGTACATTAAATGTTTTTAATACCAATGCCGTTAAGGAATCAATTTGTTTGGCACTAATAGGCTGTGTTTGAGCAATTACATTGATAATTTGAAATGCTGCTACAATGAATAAGAGGCTTTTTTTCATATGACTTTATTTACCTTATGAAATTAAGTAACTTTGTTTATACTTTTAGAACAATCCTTTTGATCATTTAACTATGAAAAAATATAGCCTTCTTTTATTATTATTCATATTTGCCACTACATTATCTGCCCAAAAAAAGACTGTTAAAAAAACATCAGTAAAGCCAATGGCTATTGCAAGCATTCAGTCTCCTATGAAATTATGGTATGATAATCCTGCTACTTATTTTGAAGAGTCCTTGGTTTTAGGGAATGGAATGCAGGGCGCCACAGTCTTTGGTGGTATTGGGACAGATAAGATTTACTTAAATGATTTAACGCTTTGGTCTGGTGAACCAGTTAATGCTAATATGAATCCAAATGCTTACAAGAATTTACCAGATATCCGTAAGGCTTTAAATGAAAAGAATTATAAGAAGGCAGAACAGTTGTATAAAAAATTACAAGGCAAGTATTCCGAGTCTTATGCACCATTAGGCACTTTATACTTAGACATGAATGACGACCCCTTTATTACTGACTATTATAGAGAATTAGATATTGATAATGCCATTGCAAAAGTGAAGACTATTTCAAATAACAATGTACTTGAAAGAGAATATCTAGTATCTAACCCAGATAAAATATTTGCAATACATTTTACCAGTAAAAAACCTGGTGCATTAGGTTTTACCATAAGATTTGAATCCTTATTATCTCATACCAAGTCAATTAATGTAAATACTTTTATAGTCAATGGTAATGCGCCTATTAAAGCAGATCCCAATTATGTAGGTAAGTCAAAAAACAATGTCGTTTTTGATGCTAAAAAAGGAACTAGATTTTCTACTCATATAAAAATACAATCCAACAACGGAAAAATCACGCGAACTGATAGCACCATTAGTTTATCCGATGCTACAGAAGCAACAGTGTATGTCTCAATGGCAACTAGCTTTAATGGTTTTGATAAAAATCCAGCAACCAACGGTGTAAATAATTCTGCAATTGCTTCCAATCAATTAGCTCAAGCACAACAATTGGGTTGGAATGAAATCAAAAAGAAGCATATTAAAGATTATCAAAAATATTTTAAGCGCGTTGAGTTAAAAATTAATAATAAAGAACTTGCGGATATTCCAACAGATCAAAGATTAAAACGTTATGCAGAAGGAGCAATAGATCCTTATTTAGAAACATTATATTTTCAGTACGGTAGATACTTATTAATTGCTAGTTCCCGAACACCAGCTGTTCCAGCGAATTTACAAGGTTTATGGAATCCTTATTTACAACCACCATGGTCTAGCAATTATACCATGAATATAAATGCTGAAGAAAATTATTGGTTAGCAGAGAATACCAATTTAACAGAAATGCACCAACCTTTTTTACAATTTGTTGGCAATCTTGCATCCACTGGAAAAACAACTGCGAAAACATTTTACAATATGCCAGGTTGGGTAGCACACCATAATTCTGATATATGGGCCATGTCTAATCCAGTTGGAAATTTTGGTAATGGCGATCCTGTATGGGCTAACTGGCCAATGGGTGGCGCTTGGTCATCCACCCATTTATGGGAGCATTATGTATACACACAGGATAAAACTTTCTTAGAACAAAAAGCCTATCCATTGATGAAAGGGGCAGCTGAATTTTGTTTATCATTCTTAGTGCCTGACAGCGCAGGTAGATTAATAACTTCTCCTTCTACTTCTCCAGAAAATAATTTTAAAACACCTTCAGGATATATTGGTTCAACTTTTTATGGTGGAACCGCAGATATGGCCATGATAAGAGAATTGTTTTTAGATATTATTGCTGCACAACAGATATTAAAAAATGATCTTGAATTCACTAATAAGATCAATACTGCATTAAATAATCTATTACCCTATCAAGTAAGTAAGAAAGGCCATTTACAAGAATGGTATTATGATTGGGAAGATGCTGATCCAAAACATAGACATCAAAGTCATTTATATGGTTTGTATCCTGGCAATCATATTACAATAGATAAGACGCCAGCATTGGCTGCTGCTGCAAAGAAAACATTAGAGATTAAGGGAGATGAAACAACTGGTTGGTCAAAGGGTTGGAGAATTAATTTATGGGCAAGATTGAAAGATGGAGATCATGCTTATAAAATGTATAGAGAGTTATTAAAATTTGTTCCACCTGACGAAACCAAAGAGAACTATAAAAATGCAGGAGGCACATATCCTAATTTATTAGATGCACATCCACCTTTTCAAATTGATGGAAATTTTGGTGGTGCTGCTGCTGTTGCAGAAATGTTAGTGCAATCTAATGGCGAATTCATTGAGTTATTACCTGCTTTACCAAAAGCATGGTCTAGTGGTGAAGTGAAAGGCTTAAAAGCAAGGGGTAATTTTGAAATCAATATGTCTTGGAATGCAGGACAGGTAACTAATCTAGTGATTAAATCACCTAATCCTTCTGCTAAAGTGTTGTATAACGGTAAATTGCAAACAGTTAAGACTAGTAAATTAT
>JACCDP010592503.1_pt1 | contig 11948 bp, 12 predicted proteins | sample 7445841 | NCBI WGS metagenome assembly JACCDP01 (sample SAMN15323441, study PRJNA562643) | freshwater metagenome | isolation source: river surface water | place: USA:Blue River Watershed | collected 2017-08-17
CATAAAGCCCAAGACGCTCTTTGACGATGACGATATCGAAGTTCTCTAAGACCTTCTCGAGGCTGGGGAGAAAGGTAGGATTCTCGTCATGATCCTTAAGCGCTATACAGGTCAGATCTTGAAAGTAGCTATTGACCGAGAGATAGCCACAGATCGACTCCGAGCTGATGACCTGGACCTCATAGGTGTCCGTGATCAAACGGAATTGATCGATCTCCTCTACACTGGGCAAACTTCCCAGGACCAAGGCAATCTTCTTTTTCGCCTCTAGCATCGGATGCCTCCTTCGGCCTTAAAATGGCAGGACTTCACACGGAATCGAGGAAGCCTGTCTTATTTTTATCGCCTGACTGATACTTTTTTAGTGCTGCTCGATGCTGGGTGACCCGACGTATCTGACGAGAAAGTTGTTCTTTGACTTTCTCCATCTGATCGGCCAAGGCTTGGTCCAGGGCTGCAATTTCGCTCCAGGTGGCCTGCCATTCGTGGGTTGCGAGATAACCAGCTTGCTTTTGCTCCACGATATAGTCGAGTGCACGAAAATGCAAAAACGCGGCTTTTTTCCAACGCATAGCGCGTTCGAAGCCCTCCCAGTCCTCTCGCTCGAGTGCCTCTAGAGCCTTTTTCCCCCGCCTGAGGTAGGCGGCAAGAATTTCTTTGAGGCGCAAGAGATCCGGGTCCATAAACGCTCCCTACCTTGCTTTATTTTATTCTACGGGACCAGATCTGCCCCTGTCAATCCAGTCTAACCTTGTTGACGGTCCAGGTACCCTCGTCCACTGAGCCCTTCAGTCCTCAGTCTTTCGACTTGACGGCTGGCGCTCCCCGAGCGAAAGGTAAGGAAAGGAGCAACAACCCCATGAACCCATCTTTCCCAGCTCATCTTGAACTAGACTTTGGTGGACAGGTTGTTTGGCCAAAGGCTGTCTTACAGCTACCGACGCAATGGTCCAACATGAAGAAGGCTCTTCGTGCTTGGCTTGGAGTGTGGGGAGCTGCGGCGCTCTGTCTTCCGGTGCCTGTGATACATCTTGTGTTTCCGCCGATTGGCTTGGTGGTGGGACCTATTTTGGGGATTATGGTCTATCTCAAGAGCCGCAAAGGAATCGAGCACATCACCTGTGAAGTGCTGTGCCCGCGTTGTCAAAAAGATTTTGCTTTAGATCTAAGATCTGTACATTTCCCAGCCTATGAGTCGTGTCCTCATTGCAAAGCTGGTTTTACACTTTACTCGTGGAAAGCAGAGCTCAGCGATTCGCAAAGCTAGGTCGCTCAAAGGTTCCTGTGATCTGGTAGTTGAGGAGCCCCTCGCTCCCTCCCACGACGCTGAGAATGACCCCAAAGTTATCTTTGAGAGAGCCATCTAACTTGAGGTTGATCCCGAGATCCATGGTGGAATTGCCAATAGGATTTTTGAGTATAGTGCTACCGACGAGATCAACGTTCATTTCCTGAGTCTCAAAGCCTGACTTACTATCAAGGCTCAGCTTGCCGCCTTTGAGTTGGGCTTTGACAAGTGCTCGCTTAAATGTCTGCCGTGCAATGACAAGAGTCGGGTTCAGAAGGTCGATTGTTGCCTTTTGGAGCTGGAGCTCGATATTTCCTGTCGACTGCAAGGGATCATCTACCGCGAGTTTGATTTCGGTTTTGCCGCTAAGATTTGCTTGCACAGAAATCTGTGTAAGGAGGTCTTTGACCATGTCATTGGCTGTATGCGACGTGTGATTCAAAGCCAGAGAAATGAGCCCGCCAAGTTCAAACTTATCGGCCTCTAAAGCAATATGAGCAGGCACAAAATTACGATCGATCAACAGTTGCCACAGGCTCCAGCTCACATCGAGTTCGAGAGTCCCTTTGTTTTTGCTGACGAGCTCAGCATTGACCGCAGCTTGTCCTATCAAGAGCTTGAGAACTGAGATTGTAATATCCATGCTTTCAAGCTCTGCTTGAACTTTGCTATCCGAACTTGTGACGCGAATTTTACTGGCATCCATCCCCAGTAAAAAGGAGGGACTCATCTCTTTGATGCGAATCTGAAGGCCCGTTGCCTGTGAGACTTCCGATATCATGGCTTCTTTAAGAACACCAAAGGGAAAGGTGAAAAGAACAAAAACTAAAAAACTAACGAAAAAGACGAGACTGTAACCAGCCACATAGAGGACCTTGGAAGGACCTGGTCCCTTCGTTGCACTCACCTCGCTTGACTCTTCTAGAATTTCTTCCATACTCAGCTCCCACTCGGCTTATAGGCGACGATCTTGGCATTCGTCTCAAAGAATAAACGATCCCCGTAGCGGGTCCGAATCTGGAGATTTTGAAAGTTAAGGTTCGCATTCCCCTTTTCAACTTCTTCGATAAACTTCAAAAGTCGAGGCAAGGAGACCTTTGGCAATTTAAAGTCGACTGTTACATATTTAAAGTCTTGAGCTAAAGGGCTTTCTGCAGGAATATCCGCATCCTGGGAGCGGAGATCTGCAATCGAAACACCGACCTGATTGGCCTTGCTTTCGAGGTAGGGCTTTGGCTTAAACTCCATACTGTTGCGACTTACGATGCTCTTGAGCTCCTGATACCTACGCAGCTCCTGATCGTAGCTAGCGGTGAGACTACGAACTTCTTGTAAAGCCTCAAAGCCTGAATTCAGCTCTTCTTCTAGAGCGTGAATACGTACAAAGTAGATGGCGAAGGCCCCTACGACAAAGATCAAAAGTGCCCCTGCAGCTCCTGCCAAAACACCGGTCTGATGCTGAGGTGAGAGCTTGTAAAAACTATCCATGAGAAAGTCAAGGCGCTCATTATTAGCTCCCAAGACTTGTCGACGAATCTGATCGACAGTGCGAGAAAAAAACGATTGAACTTGATCGATAGCACCCTGAAGTCCACTCATAGGGTCGCTCCACTGCTGGGGTGTATGTAGTCCGCTTGCACTGTAAATTCGATAACTTTGCCATCAGAGCCGGGTTTAGCTCCCGAACTCTTCTCTTCCACTTTTTGCAAGGACTTAACCTTGCCCAAAGCTTCTAAGATAGCTGCTTGCGAGGCAAAATTATCGGTCTCTGCCCGCAGCACAAGCTTTCCTTCCCCAATCTGGGTCGTGCGGAAGTCAAATTCGGTGACATCGATCTTGACCTCTTTGGGTAGCGAATCGCTGATATCTTTAAGTGCTCGTAGTGCGCTACTTTCAGTAGTTGCAGTAGTAAATTCTTCGATTGCAGCTTGCTTATCTTTTATACCCTGGCGAAGCTTTTTTTCTGCATCGCTACGGATTTTGACAAAAGTTGTTTTCTTGTCATTAGCCTTTTTTCGAGCCTCTGGAAACACGCTCGCATATTCCTGAATATACTGTTGCTTCACTTTTTCTATCTGCTGGCTAAAGAAATAATACTTGGTTACATACGAGATCAAAAGCAGCACAAGCACGACGGAGAGCAAGCGAAAAGTCTTGCCCGCCGCCTTCATGATCACTTCGTAGTTCTGAACATAAGCAAATTCGCCACGGCGCAGGTTAATCTGCGAATGTTGCTTGAGGTTGGTTACAGCTCGGAGTCCGATCGCAAGCGACTGCGGGAGTATGGCCTGCTTGGTTTCCAATGCTTCATTGATTGAGATATTGGTCCTCTGCAGACGAAAACCTTCGACGGGTATTTCGAGCTGCTCACTGAGAAATTGCTCGAGTCCATGAATCTTAGAGGTTCCACCGGAAATAATCATCCGGCTGATCGGCTCTTTGTCCATACTCTTATAGGCATAAAAGGTACGACCCAGCTCTTTGACAATAGCATTGGTTGCGAGAGTGATACATTCTGCAACGCGCCGTTGCTCTTCGCTCATCGCTTCATTCATGTTACCCGAATGCATCACAGTGCTCACATCGTGCTTCCAGCGTTGTGCTTCATGAAAGCTACACTCGAGGTCACGAGCAAGAAAATCTGTGATGTAGCGCCCACCGAGGTTGATGGATCGGAACATGCGTAACACGCCGTCCTTAACAATACAGACAGAAGTCTTCTCATTGCCGATATCGACAAAGGCGAAGCACTCTTCTGGCGGTACGTTGAGAGTTGGACAGAGGTTATAAAAGGCTAAGCTATCGACATCGATCAACTTCGGATCAATATTGACGCGGCTAAGGAGATCAAGAAAGTTGCGAAGAAAGGCTTTGCGTGTCATGACCGCTAGGGCCATGGTCTTGCCTTTGCTCACCCCAAGGACTTGATGATCGACGATCATATCGTCCATGTTGAAGGGCACAAACTCTTCAAGCTCGACCGGGATTGAGCTGGCTATCTTGCGTGGGTCGTTAAAGCTAAAGCTCAAGACCCTTGAGGAGATAAACTGACCAGGCATCGCCGTGATGATACGGTCGGCGGTCAAATTATGCTCGGAGAAGAGCTGCTCCATACAGATGGGAACGATCGCGTCGAGGGGTACTCCCTCCAGGTTGGGGATAACCGTTTCATAAAAATTGACTACTTCGTAGGACTTAAAGGTGTTGACCACCTCTATGGCCTTGATGGAGTAACTTCCAATATCGAGACCTATCACTTTTTGCATCGAGCGTCTTCCATCTTAGTCCTTGGGATCGGATCCGAGAGACCCGTTCCCCATTATAGCATTTTCCAATACAGGTATTTATAGGCAGCCTTATAGTTATTCTTCGTGTCCTGGTCATCCGGCATACGCCTTGCTACGACAAACTCTAACGACTTTATCTGATCGTTGACCTCTGCGTCGACCTTGACCCGATAGAGGTCCGAGCGATAGGTAAAAAACTTACTACTCTCGCCCTCAGCACAGAACTGATCTCGCAGGGTATCCTGCACAGCTTGGAGAGAACTGCTCGCTCCCGTTTTATCACGATTCGATGCGTAAAGTGCCGATTTTTCTGCGCAGTCAGTGCTAGCTTTTGGAAAGAGACAAGTCAAGAGCTCGCGGGAACTGGTGTTAAAATTGATGGCGAGCTGAGCCTTGCCCTGGTCTTTTGAAGGAATCGGGTACACGGTCAGATAGGGTGCAAAGATGGTATGTAAATCCACCGTCCAACCTTCCACCATCCTTAGCTCATCGAGACTATCGAAGGGCGCGTTCTTGGGCTGAGTCTTAGGACGTCGTTCACTATAGGCCTCTGTTTCACTGCCTTTGCCGCTGGTCTCACTGGCGTTCTGATTATCGTCGACATAGTCCTCTATCATTCCAATTGTTTCATCGACGTTGACTTTCTTGGTATCCAAGTACTCTTTTTCAGCCGGACAGCTCATAAGAGCCTTGAGAAAGTTCTGACAGACTGTTCGTACCCTGAGACTATTCTGTCCGCAGTAGTTGACGTTGATACGAGAACTTTCATCGGTCACGGTCAAAGTAAAGTGGCCATCAAAAAGCTTGAACTGATCGAGGACCTTGCTATCAGCCACCTTACTCAAATCGAAGGTTTCCTGCATGGCCCCCATCATCTCCATGGTTTCTCCGCCAATCGGAAGTCCATTGAGCTGAGCCCAAATATCGTCAGGACTATCCGCAACCTGGGCGTTGGGCCCTCCAAGCTCTGCTAGAGTCAGGTCGATCGCCAGATCAACGCCAAGCAGAAAGGTTGCCAGATTAGCTCCAGACTTGGCCATATACTCGGCCTTAATATTATCGCGGCCTGCCGTGACGAGCCTAGCCTGAACCATGCTATTAACCTGCATATCAGCCATAAATAGCATCATAACAGCGATCATAAACAGAGCGATGATCATGGCTATCCCACGATGACCCTCGGCTTTCCCCTTACCAACCGGAAATCCCCAGTAGGTTTGCTTAAGCTTTGGTTCTGGCTGAGAAGATGTCTCGTGCTCCATACTACAAAGCCTCATACTTGGCGGATTTTGGGGATTCCGTCAGTTCTTTGGTCTGTAACGATCTCGGCAAAAAGACTGTCGTGCGCAAAATCGTGGTTGGCTCGTTCTCGGCCATAGGCGCAGATTCATCATCCGGTTCGTTCACATAGGCCTCAATTTCGACCCGTACCATCCGTGGCAGGGTATTACGCCAGTCGCTACGGGAACTGTTCCACTCGTCTTTCCAATCAGCTCCATTCCAGCCAGTGAGGCGAATCGCTTTCACATTACGAGCCAAGATAGAAAGGGGAGGGTCTTCGTCTAATTGAAGCGGGAGAACTTCGCTATCGCCACGCATGAGATGGGTTCGCCCAGAGGTATTGTCTTTTTCGACCCTATAGACGACCAGGCTCTGATCACTCTCTTGAGCACTCGCGCGCGTCGCACGATGGCTAAAGGTCGTGGCCCTCAATTCACTGCTGTCCATCGACATTTTAAAAGCAAATATGGACTTAGTACTCCGTTCGACCGGATTAAGCTCGAGACGTTGAGTATCTAAGACAAAAGATGCTTCAAGATCTTCTGTCAGCTTTTGCATGGCAAGCATCATGCGGTGATTGACCTTAGCCTGTTGGGACAGGCTAAAGCGCATGTCGATACCGTTCCGAATGATACTGGTTGCGGAGACTGTCATGATCAAAAGCAGAGCGACCGAAAATAAAATTTCAAGAATAGTCATCCCTGCTCGAGAGTCACTGGGGAAACAAGGGTTCCGTCGTGATTTCAAAATCCACCCCCTCCCTCATCCCCTGTCGATCCGTCCCCTACAGGAGCAGGCGTCGGTGTCGGAGGGGGTGGAGTCCCGCCTCCTCCAGGAGTTGCTGTGGGATTCGGCGTTGGGGTCGGATTCTGTCCACCGCTGCCATTGGGGGTAACGGGTGTCTGACCAGGGGTTGATTGTTTAAGGATACCCTCCCAAACACCCTTTTTGAGGGTCAAATATTCATCCAGCTTTTTTTGATTGGTCAAAAGATAGGTAAGGCTGATACTGCTCCGGCGAGCTCCATCCGGCCAGCTCACATCAACACGAGCAGTCTTTAGAATATGCCCTTCAAAGACTTTGTTGATCGCATCTTCGAAGCCTGCCAGAGCTTGACTGCCGGTATTTTGAGGCTTCTCTTCAGAAGACGAATCGTCCTCTTCCCCTTCCTTCTTTGGACCACCGCCAGCAAGTAGATCAAAGATCGGCAGCTTCCACTCTTGGATCTCGAGACTCCATTGATACTCAAAATCACTTGGCACATCGCGAAAGACCTGATCTTTGACAGCGATCTCCATGTCTTTGAGCTCAACATTGTGATAGTTGTACTCGACCTGAGACATAATACGCTTGGCTAACCACACGGCCTGCGTCGAACGCTGACCGTAATCTACCATACCAAAAATAGTCCCCTGTCCTGTGGCCATCTGAATGACAACAGCAGTCAGCAAACCTACTGCGATAATGACTTCGAGCAGGGTAAAGCTGGCTTCCTCGGGACGTTTCTCTGGCTTATTTCCTATCACTGCGCAAATCCACCTCTTTATAACCCGTTTCGGCCTGCGCCATACCTTCGAAGGGTTGGGTCTGTATAGTATAGGTCAGTTCATCGAGTTTGGCTTTATCTTCCAGGTCAGCTGGAGCGATATGAATGACCGCTCGCTCAACATAACCTTGTGGAAAAAAATAGAGGTAGGCGTAGCCATCTGAGCCCAGTTCTTCGAGAGTTTGCAGCCGCTGGAGATGCTCGGTCTGCATACTGCGGATGACAAAACTCGGTCCAAGCGAGCGCTTGCCCCATTCGACATCATCCACCATGGTCCACTTTGCTGGTTTCAAGCGACTGGCGGCCGCCAGGAGCGGAGAGCTTGGGGCGATCACTCGTTCGTTTTCAGAATCTTCTACTTCTTTGCCAGCCAGCTCTTTGTAGCGCTTGAGGTCTTCCTCGAAAGTCGCTTCTTTATCTTTGGTTTCCTCGGGAGTGGGATCGCGATCGAGCTCTTCATCACCGAGCAAAAAATCCTGCCGCTCCGTCTGCTCGAGCCAATAGTCGCCCGTGCGAAACTCAAAGGCGAGGCGATAGGGCTTGCGATTGAGAACGGCCATATCATAGCCTGCTCGCACATCTCCGAGTAGGGTACCCAGCTTTTGAGCGGCCTCTGTTCCCGGAACTATATTGAAGTTGGGAACAGCAACCACTGTCATGAGCGCTATGATAGAAATGACGATGAGAAGCTCGATGATCGTTAAGCCTGCAGCTCCTCCGACCACTGGGGATTTCTCTGTGCGCGACTTACGCATGGCTATACCCACGCAAGAAAGAGGAACTCATGAAGCTCTTAAGAGCCCCTTATTCGGCTGGCGTACCGGCAGCACCACCCTTTTCCTCGGGGAAGCTGATATCGTCTTCGGTACCCATAGTCTGATCGGGGCCAGCCGACGTGATTTTGAAACTTTTCACGCCAGTAGACTCGTAAGACAGATCTGTGTCCCATGGATCTTTAAGCTTATCTTCTTCCGTATAAGGTCCACGCCAGTTTTTAGCATTTGCGGGAGCCGTCATGAGAGCACTCAGTCCCTCTTCGGTGGTCGGAAAGCGGTTGTTGTGCATTTTGTAGAGACTGAGACCATTACTCAGCTGACTCATCCCAACTTTCGCCAAGTCGACCTTAGCATCTTCGTTCTTTTTGAGGATGCTGTTCATCAACACAGTCATCAGCGTTCCGATCAAAGCGATGACTATCAAAATTTCGATAATGGTCATCCCGGCTTCGCGCTCTTCACGCTCTGCAAGAGGACGAGTAAAAGGACTCAACCAAAGCTTCCAATTCATGTGAGACTCCTCAAAATCACACGCTCTGTCAGAGAGAGCTTGTTAATCGCTACCAAGATACCATCGACAGCCAAGGCCACCAAGGAATTAAAGCTGATACTGCTTATTTGACTTGCTTCATGATATCCATCATTGGCAAAATCATCGCCATAATAACGGTCACAGCGATAATCATCAGCATGATCATCATAATCGGCTCGATAAGCGAGATCATCTTGGCAATCTTACGTTCCACTTCTGCATCGTAAGCTTTTGCCACGTGACCCAGCATATTTACCATCTCTCCGGTTTTTTCACCGGTCGAAATCATGTGAGTCACCAGTCCTGGGAACACACCACTCTTGTTGATACAGGCAGCAAGGCTATTCCCCTCCTGCACTTCTATCTTAGCCTGTTCGAGAACATCCGTCAGAATAGTGTTGTTTACGATATTCTTGGTGATATCCAAGGCTGCAATGATGTGGACGCCCGAAGACAGCAAGGTTGCCAGAGTCTTGGTAAAGCGGGAGACGGCAAGCATCAGAAAGACAGGGCCGATCACCGGAGCCGTGATGAGGAACTTATCAAACTTGCGCCTTCCCTCTTTGCTCGCAACCCACTTATTAAAGAAATACACACCCAATACTAAGAGGACGATGGGAATGTACCAGTAGCTCTGCAAAAAATTCGAAAAGTTGATGAGGGCCTGCGTATACCAGGGCACCGTAATCTTCATGCTCTTGAACACTTTGGTCAACTTGGGAACGATGACTACCAAGAGAAAGCCCACCACCCCCAGCGAGGCAAAGATCATGACCGATGGATACACCATGGCCTGCACGATTTTACCGCGTACTTGAACTTGATACTCCATAAACTCCGCGAGACGTTCGAGGACCGTCGCCAGGTTACCAGAAGATTCCCCTGCCTTAACCATATTGACGTAAAGTCGACTAAAAACCTGCGGGTAGGCCGCGCAAGAATCGGCTAGAGACTTTCCCTCAGACACCGAGTCTTTGACAGCGGACAAAGTCTTGCGAAGCGTATCGTTTTCGACCTGATTGACCAGGGCCTTAAGACTATCGTCGAGCGGAACGTAGGCCCCTTGCAAAGTTGCAAACTGCCGGACCATCACTGCCATTTCATCGAGGCCAACTTTCTGTTCGAGAAAGGAAAAAGATTTGCCTTTGCTCGATTCGTTAGCCTTTTCTTCTTTGATTTCGGCGACGATAATCTTTTGTCTTTGGCGCAAAGATTGGCGCGCAGCACGCTCCGACTCCGCGTCGATGCGACCTTTAACATTGGCTCCACTAGCAGCCTCGTAACCTTTGTAGGTATAGATTGGCATTTGCTGTTCAGCCCCTTTCCACTACGCCACCCATTTCAATATCCAACTCATCCGTCTGCGTCTTCCGTATCGCTTCGTCGATGGACGTATCGCCGGACAAAACCTTATGAATTGCGGCATCTCGCAGGGTGATCATGCCTTTCTCTATGGCCTTTTTCTTGATCGTTTTGGAATCTTGAGTCACAAGGATGAGATTTCGAATCTCCTCATCAAAGACCATGAGCTCATAAACCCCAACTCGACCATGATAACCAATTCCAAAACAACGTTCACAACCCGAGCCGGACGTTCGATAGAGCTTGCGTCCTCCGATCTCTTCACGCGTCATGTCGATGAGATGAAGTTCGGCATCTGAGGGATCATAGGCCTCGCGACAGTGTCCACAAAGCTTGCGCAAGAGGCGGGTCGCTACGATACCAAGGACCGCAGAAGAAAGCTGGAATGGCTGAACACCAAAGTCCAAAAAGCGCGTGACGGTAGAAGCCGTATCGTTGGTGTGCAGAGTCGAGAGAACCAAGTGACCGGTAATCGAAGCTTGAACCGCAATACGCGCCGTTTCAGGGTCACGAATCTCACCGATCATAATCACATCAGGATCCTGACGCAGAATCGCTCGAAGACCACTGGCAAAGGTCATCCCAATCTTGTCTTTGACTTCGATCTGACCGACACCTGAGATCTGATATTCCACCGGATCTTCAATGGTCAAAATGTTGATATCGCTGGTATTGATATTCATCAAACACGCATAGAGCAGGGTCGATTTACCCGAACCCGTAGGACCTGTGACCAAAACGATACCGTGCTTTTGTTCGATCAGAGCACAGAGAGATTCGTAAGTCTTTTTTTCCAATCCCATCTGATCGAGGCGCTTACCACCCGCCGATTTATCGAGCAAGCGCATGACGATACGTTCGCCAAAGGCAACAGGAACGACCGAGAGACGCACATCGATATCTTTACCAGCAACTTTGATGGAGATACGTCCGTCCTGAGGGACACGCTTCTCAGCGATATCGAGCTTTCCGATAACTTTGATACGAGAAGCCAGCGAGCCCCCGTGCCGCCTTGGGATCTGCGTTTTGTCCTGCAACATACCATCGATACGAAAGCGGACCAAAACCTCATTTTCCATAGGCTCTATGTGAATATCAGATGCCCGTTCTTTGACCGCCCGCGCGAGCAAGCCGTTAACGAGACGGATCATCGGCTTTTCATCATCCGATGACTCGAGAAGATCTCGAGTTTCTTCGAGCTCTTCATCGCCAACTTCCCCGACATTCAATTCATCGAGTACTTTTTGCGAAGCATCATTTGCACGCTCAAACACACGGTTGATAGCATTTTCGATCACAGACGGAGGACTCACGATCATGTTAATATTGGTCGAGAGTATCAAGCGCAAATCATCCAAAGGATGAATATTGAGGGGATCTGCGACCACAACTGTGACGTTGAAATCGTCTTTTGCTATAGGCAAAATCTTATTGTCCCGACAAAACTGGATGGGAATATGATCAACAAGCGAGGGATCGATATCGTTTAAAGGCAGTCGATCGTAGTAAGGCAAATCTAGCTGAAGCGAGAGAGCTCGCAACATATCCTCTTCGGTCACATAATTGTGCGCGACGAGAAGCTCACCGAGCTTGCGACCCGAACCGTCTTCACTTTGTTCACGTAAGGCTTCCTGTAGCTGCTTTTCTGAAATCGTCTTCGCTTCGACCAGTATTTGTCCCAGCGTACGATGCTGGAGGCTACGAAAGTCTACGCTTGGCAAACGCATCCAGCGCGGAGCAGGTCTGATGGTACCTTCCGTCTTCTGCGCTTTATTTTCTTTTTCCGATCCATCTGTCATGCCACGAACACCTGTCACAGGGGGGGACCCAAAAGAGGTCCCGCATTACATGGGAGCAGCATCCATAGGCTCACTAG
>JACCDP010019669.1_pt1 | contig 11946 bp, 16 predicted proteins | sample 7445841 | NCBI WGS metagenome assembly JACCDP01 (sample SAMN15323441, study PRJNA562643) | freshwater metagenome | isolation source: river surface water | place: USA:Blue River Watershed | collected 2017-08-17
CAGGATCCTAGTCGTGAAAAAGCAATCAATGAATACATGCAAGGACAATTTATGTCGTATCAGCAAGAATTTCAAAGTTTTGTCAGCTCAAATCCAAATTCTCCTGCTTTAATTCTTGCTTTAAATAATCTTGATATTGAACAAAACTTTAAAGACTACGAAAACTTAATGCTGCAAGTTGAAAAATCATTTCCTAATAGTCCAACGGTTAAGGGATATTTTCAAAATTACTTGGCAAAGAAAAAGCAAATTGAAGATGCTGTTCTTTTAGCTCCCGGGAAAATGGCACCGGACTTTGAAGAGTTGGGCACGGATCAAAAATCGAAGATAAAATTATCCGATTTAAAAGGTAAGGTTGTTTTAATCGATTTTTGGGCCTCTTGGTGTGGACCTTGTAGAAGGGAAAATCCGAATGTTGTCAAAACTTATGCTAAATATGCCAAGGATGGGTTTACAATAATTAGCGTTTCTCTAGATACCGATAAATCCAAATGGTTGGAGGCTATTCAAAAGGACAAATTAGTTTGGCAAAACCATGTCAGTGATTTAGGTGGATGGAATAGCAAAGTCGCTCGACTATATCAAGTTTCAAGTGTTCCTTTTACCGTATTAATAGATCAGGAAGGAAAAATTATTCGTACAAATCTCCGTGGCGAAGCACTTGAAGCAGAATTAGCGAAAATTTTCGGCCATTAGAAATGACTGAAAAAAGCGGTAAATATCATTATTTCGCTTCCGATTTTCATTTGGGTGTTCCAACTTATGAAGCAAGTTTGGAGCGAGAAAAAAAGGTTGTTGCTTGGTTATCGGCAATTGAAAAAGATGCCGCTGCCATTTATCTTGTAGGTGATATTTTCGATTTTTGGTTCGAATACAAACATGCAATTCCTAAAGGATTTGTTCGTTTACAAGGAAAAATAATTGAGCTTACTGAAAGAGGGATTCCAGTACATTTCTTTTTGGGAAATCATGACATGTGGATGTTCGATTACTTTAAAAAGGAACTTGGCGTTCAAATTCACCCTAATGAAATCGAGATTGAAATCAATCAGAAAAAATTGTACATCGCTCATGGAGATGGATTAGGCCCTGGAGATAAAGGCTATAAATTAATTAAAAAAATATTTAGAAATCGATTTTGTCAATGGGCGTTTGCTCGACTTCATCCTAATTTTGGAATTGCATTGGCGAAGTACTTTTCTAAAACGAGTCGAAATAGCACAGGTGGAGAAGATTCTACATTACACGCCTTGGACCAGGAGTGGCTCTATCAATTCACAAAATCTGCACAAGAATTAAAACATCGTGATTTATACATTTTTGGACATCGACATCTTCCATTAAAATTTGAATTAGAAAAAACCACCTATTTTAATTTAGGTGAATGGTTGAATTATTGCACATTCGGTCGTTTCGACGGAGAGAAATTCGAACTGTTGCAATGGAAAGAAAATCAAATAATTCCGTTCAAAACCATTTCTGAATAGTTTATGAAAGTTGATTGGAAAATTACTTCAATCGATCAGTTACCACGTTGCGCTGATGAGTTTATCAAGTTAGTTTCATCCCCAAGATGCATCGCATTCAAAGGTGAAATGGGCGCAGGAAAAACAACGTTCATTCACGCAATTTTGGATGCACTTGAAGTGAGTGAATTCGAGGGATCCCCAACTTTTGCTATCATTCAGGAATATCCTGTTTCGAAAAAAGGTAAAATTTATCACATGGATTGCTATCGAATAAAGTCTACAGCGGAAGCAATCGATATAGGTTTGGAGGAAATTCTGGATGAAAAAAGTTACATATTTATTGAATGGGCTGAAAAAATTGAGTCTTTACTTCCAAATGACGTAATTTGGGTGTATATTCGTAATAATGATGATTTTACAAGACAAATAAGCTTTGAATTATGATTACGGATCCTGAATTATTAAAGTCGTTAATCGCCCAAGGCAGTTTAATGCCAAAAGAGGAAATGTTGGAGGTTAGACGAAAAAAAGGAAATCTATTCATTGGGATACCAAAAGAAACTTCATTTCAAGAACGACGTGTAGCTTTAGTTCCAGAAGCAGTTTCTTTGCTCGTGGCAAACGGTCATCATGTTCGTATCGAGACGAAAGCAGGCGAAGGTTCCAATTTTTCAGATAATGACTTTAGCGAGGCAGGTGCTGAAATTTGCTACGATCGTAAAGAAATTTATTCGTGTGATATTATTCTTAAAGTTGCACCTCCTTCGGAAGAAGAAGTGGAGCTAATGGTTGGAGGTCAAACATTCATTTCAGCACTTCAAATCGCAACACAACCGAAAGAAATTCTTCAAAAATTAATAGCGAAAAAGATTACTGCGATTGCTTGGGATTATGTGCGTGACGAGGAGGGCGTTTTTTCAATTGTCCGAACGTTGGGTGAAATCGCAGGAACCACCAGTATTCTTGTTGCAGGTGAGCTTTTATCTTCTTTTTCATCCGGAAAAGGTATGATGCTGGGAGGTGTCGCAGGAGTGCAACCAACAGAAGTTGTTATTATTGGCGCGGGAACAGTCGGAGAATATGCCACTCGGGCGGCTTTAGGTCTCGGTGCGTCAGTAAAAGTTTTCGATAATTCATTATCTCGTTTACGTCGTCTTCAAAACGATATTGGTTCACGAATATTCACCTCAATCATTCAACCGAAAGTATTAGCGAAGGCAATTAGAAGAGCAGACGTCGTAATCGGAGCGTTAAGATCACCAATTGGTAGAACCCCGTGTGTCGTAAACGAAGAAATGATTGAAAGTATGAAACAAGGATCGGTCGTCGTTGATGTAAGCATTGATCAAGGCGGGTGTTTTGAGACTTCGAGAGTTACAAATCACAGTGACCCAACTTTTGTAAAACATGGTGTAGTTCATTATTGCGTGCCGAATATTTCATCACGTGTTTCAAGAACGGCTTCGTTTGCATTATCGAACATCCTTTCTCCACTAATTCTTGAAATGGGAGACAAAGGAGGAGTCGTTGAACTTATCAGAAATCATAAAGGGTTTAGAAACGGCGTATACATTTACAAGGGTATCTTAACCAATGAAGTTCTTGGAAAGGTTTTTGACTTAAAGTATAAGGACATAAACCTTATTTTACCAGGCATGTAATGAACCCCATTCAACCGCTAAATTTACCTAAAACCGAGTTGAATTTAATTCGGAAAGGAAGCGAAATACATGTTCTTTGTCTCGTCCGTAAAAAGCGAATTTGTTTAACTCCTGAAGAATGGGTTAGACAGCATGTCATTTCTTTTCTTTCTAGAAATTTAGGCTATGCGATTGAACGAATTTCGGTTGAAAAAAGTCTCGATTATTTTGGTTTAAAAAAAAGATGGGATATCGTTGTTTACAATCAAAATTTCATTCCTGAAATTCTAATCGAATGTAAGGCTCCACATATTGCTTTGAATGAAAATGTTATGCTACAAGCGTTAAATTATCAAAACCAATTGAGTTGCAAATACATCGGGATCTCGAACGGAATCGACCACGCCTTTTGGTATATTGATGATGAAAATATGACAATGTCATCCTTGGATGAATTCCCTAAATTTGAACAGCAAGATTAATTTGGATTAAAATTCCAAGTTCCTGACTTCATTCGATGGTATTCTCTCGAAAGATAAGCCAACTGAATCCTCATTTTATCCATAGCCTCTTCCGTTTCTGGACTGATTTCTTGCTTTCGCACTTTTAGTTGAAGTTTCATATACATGGCATGCAGAAGTACTTCAACGTCATGATGTTTTAACATATTTGACTTTTGCTTAAACTCATCTAAGAACGATTTCGCTTGTCCAACTAGCCCCTTGTATTTATCATCATTCGTTATGGTAATTAAGGTGTTGTGCAAATAAATCAATTCCATTACAATTTCACGCAACGAATCGATGTGACCTTCCTTATCACATTTTTGGGATTTCATTTGACGTACCAAATCGTCATACCAAGAGCGGTATTGGTTAAGAAATGAAGCATCAGGCAAACTTGGTTTGACAAAAACATCTATTATTTGATCGATATTAAATTGAAAAGCCCGAATGATATCTTCTATTTGATACATATAAATCAAATATTCAGCAATATTTTCCTGTTTTTTTTGTTGGGAAACGAGCATTTATTTCAGTTCTTTTTCGATTTGATCTTGGTTTTCATTCAAAAAATTAATGAATTCGTTAGTAACATCCATCGAAGGAGTGATATAATTCAATTGTCCTCCTTGACCATGCATAAGCAGAATGTCAATACCATGTAATTCACAATATTTTTTACCTAACGCTTCAATTTTTTTGTTAATCGCTTCTAATTTCTTAACTGTTTCCTCTTCTATTTTCGCACCTTGCGTTTGCTGATATTGCATTATAGAAGCCTGCATTTGTTGAGCCTTTTGTTGCGCAAGCATAATTTCATTTTCTGAAAGTAAACCGTTTCGAGCTTCTTGATCTTTTCGCTGAACAAAATTGTCATATTCTCTTGATCTTTTCTCAAGTTCAGATTGAAAAGCCTTTTGCTTTTTAGTTACCGCGGCATCCTCTCGTTTATAGTATTCAAATTTTTCTTTAATACTATCATTGCTGTAAAATGCGATTTTCAACCCTTTGGTATCACGAACTTCCACCTTTGGTTTTGTATCTTTCTTATCTTTTTTAGATTCAGATCCACAAGAAGTTACTAAAATCGAAAAAGTTAGAAATGATATTATAGGCTTTATTAGTATAGTTTTTAAATTCATATAATTTCAATTTACAATGAAGTAATCAAGTTTTCCCAATCCGATCGCATAGATAAAAACCGATCAAAACAATTTTTTAAAAATTCACTTGAAATTTTGTTTTCTAACTTTTCGATATCGACATCCATTTCAGATACTTTAAATGACTGTTCGAAACCTCCAAGTTCAATTTTTAGAATATACTTACCATTATATTGATGAAGTTGAATCAGAAAACGTTCATGAGGTATTTGCTTTACCAATCGCATAAGCAAAAGTAATAAATATTTACCCGAATGTTTACATGCATGGATTTTCAGAAAGAACCAAAAATTCAAAAGGCACTTTCACCATGTGTTCATAATCTCGACCAACTTCCAACATATCGAAGTCACCGTCATTATACTCCCATTGAACAGAAGCAGAATATCCTCGATCTTTTAATTCATTTAATCGATAAAGCATGTGCAAAATCTCTTTTGAAGAGGATGTATTTAAATAATCAATTCTTAAACGGAAAACAGTATTTGCCGCTGGATTTTCTAAATACCCATTAAACCAACTGCTAATAGGAGTCCAAAAATCAATATCTGAATTTGGTATAACTTTACCCGAAATCTCAAGAATTCCATTTTTTTGAAAAAAAACGAACGGTGTCGATTCGGTTTGTGTGAGTTTTAGTTCCGTCATTTTAAATTAAAGAGAAGCGAAAATTACAAATATTTCTAGAATTAATGCAGAATTATGGAAAATTAAAACGATTTCCAAATTTGTTTTACAAAGAAAAATAAGAAATTTTATGATTTTTTAATCACAATATGTTGGAATCGAAAATTTTATCATAATTTCGGGGGTATAAAGTATTTTCAACCTTTTAAATTGTTGTTTTAATTTTTTATGACCAGTATTTTTGTTGCCAAACTAGATTTTGGAATAACGAGTGAACAATTAAGAAAATTGTTTGAACAGCATGGTAAAGTTTTAAAAGCAAACGTTGCCACCGACAGAGAAACAGGAAAATCAAGGGGTTTCGGATTCGTTGAAATGCCAAATCGCGAGGAAGCTTTAAATGCCATAAAATCATTGGATAACTTTGTAGTAAATGGTCGTCCCATGACGGTAAAGGAAGCTGAAGCGCGAGAAAATCGAAATCCCCGACCAGCAGAGGCTAGTTCTCGACCACCAAAAACTGATAAACCCACTTTCGAAAATAAGTCAAATAACTCTTTTGTTCCGCCAATTACAGATGTACCTCTAAAAGCTGAACCGCGAAAAAAAGTAGTTAAAGACAAAAAAACAAATGATTCTGAAAGTGATAATCGATCCAAAAAACCTAAAATGGACGCGTACAAGAAAAGCGGTAAAAACAACCGATTCTTTGACGACGACGACGATCTAGATGACGACTTGTTTTCTTACAAGAAAAGAGATGAAGATGACGATTTTTTCGATGATGAAGACGAAGATTAAGATTTCTAATTTTCATTCTTTTTAGCTACGAAATCTTACCTTTGTAGCAATGTCTTTGAATTACGCTAATTACCTCAAGCATCCTGTATTTAAAGTTGTTTCCAATTTTATTAAGGAAAATAATCTCGATGCATATGTTGTTGGTGGATTTGTTAGGGATCTAATTCTAGAAAAACCCTCGAAAGACATTGATATTGTGGTGGTTGGTGATGGAACGCTAGTGGCTCAAGAAGTGGCTAAAATTCTAAAAGTCAAAAACGTTAGCATATTCAAAAATTACGGTACAGCACATTTTAAATACAAAGATCTTGATGTGGAATTCGTTGGTGCAAGAAAAGAATCCTATGAATTCAATTCTAGAAAACCCTTCACGGAAACCGGAACGCTTAGGGATGATCAATTCCGCAGAGACTTTACGATAAATGCTTTGGCTTTGGCCCTGAATGAGGAGAACTATGGAAATTTAGTAGATCCCTTCAATGGTTTGGCAGATCTGCATAATGGAATTATTAGAACTCCTCTCGAACCAGATGTAACTTTTAGCGACGATCCGCTAAGAATGCTTAGAGCAATTCGTTTTGCAACTCGTTTAAATTTTAAAATTGAAACCAAAAGTTTGGAGGCGATAAAAAATCAATCCGAACGTTTAGAAATAATATCAAGAGAACGAATTTCAGACGAACTGAATAAAATTATCCTAACTAAAACCCCTTCTCGTGGTTTTAAATTATTGAATGCAACACGTTTATTGCATCAATTTTTTCCTGAAATGATTGCCTTACAAGGAATTGAAACCATCAATGGAAAAAGTCATAAGGATAATTTTTTGCATACACTTGAGGTACTTGATAACTTAGCTGAAAATTCCGAAAACCTATGGTTGCGTTGGGCCGCCATTTTACATGATATCGCAAAACCACCTACCAAACGATTTGATGAAGTTGTTGGTTGGACTTTTCACGGGCACGAGGAAATTGGCGCCCGAATGGTCCCAAAAATATTTCAGCGTTTAAAACTTCCGTTAGACCAAAAAATGAAGTACGTTCAGAAAATGGTGCGACTTCACCTCCGCCCTATTGCATTGGTTAAAGGTTCTGTTAGCGATTCGGCGATTCGAAGATTGCTCAACGAAGCCGGTGATGATATTGATGACTTGATGCTTCTTTGCAACGCTGACATTACTTCAAAAAACGAATTCAAGGTTAAAAAATATAGGCAAAACTTTGAATTAGTATCGAACAAACTTCGAGTAGTAGAAGAAAAAGATCGAATTCGAAATTTTCAACCTCCAGTTTCTGGCGAACTGATTATGAAAACTTTTGGTATCGGACCTCAAGCGGAAATAGGAATCATCAAAAGCCAAATAAAAGAAGCTATCTTGGAAGGTGTAATTTCTAACAATTATTTTGAAGCCGTTCAAGAAATGTTGCGTATCGGCAAAAATCTCGGATTGGAAATAAAAATTACACCCGAATTAAAGAATTGATTAATTTTATAACTGCACCTAAAAACTAAGTTTATGCCTGGTTTAAAATTTAGAGTTTTATTAGATTCAGATAAGAACGAAGAAATATTCCGAGATATTCTGATTGCGGACTCGGATAATTTTGAATCACTTTACCAAGCCATTATGAAGGCCTTTAAATTCAAGGGAGATCAAATGGCTAGTTTTTATGTATCGAATGACGATTGGGATAAAGGTCACGAAATTAGCCTAATGGACATGTCCTATGATGATGACTCGATCGATTCTCCATCGGCCGTCATGAAAAACGCAATCATTAAAGATTTCCTTGAAGAGCCTGATCAGAAGTTTATTTTGGTTTATGATTTCATGAGAATGTGGATTTTTCTGATCGAATTAATAGGATTTGATCGAAACGATCCAAGCTCTCCTGAATTATTACTATCGGTTGGAAATCCCCCAAAAGAAGAATCTCGAGAAGAAATTGATGAAGAACTTTTTATTGGTGATGAGATAGATGAAGAAGAGGATGATTTGGGATTAAATGATTTTGACGATGATTACTCCGACGATGATTTGAATGATTACAACGAATACGACTATTAATTTGATGAATACAAACTCCAACGATCCTATTGGTCAAGCCATTTTGGATTACTCAAAAAATAAAAAACCATTCGACATAGTAGTAAGCTCAGATATTTGTGAAGATGACATCATACCAATAGAAGTGCTTTTTCGAAACTTCAAGGATATGCCTGACATTGAAAAAAGAGCACTAAAAATATGTAAAGGGAGAGTATTGGATGTTGGAGCTGGTGCAGGAATTCATTGTCATGAATTAATAAAAAATGGTTTGTCTGTTCACGCTATTGACAATTCTCAAGGAGCAATAGCGTATTTAAAAAAATCAGGCATTCCATCTACTTTGAGTTCATTTGAATCATTTAATAGTCAACAAAAATTCGACACAATTCTAATGATGATGAATGGTATTGGCATAGCAGGAACTTTATCGAATTTAGAAAAAACATTATTAAAAGCTAAATCACTATTGGAAAAAGGAGGACAATTAATTTGTGATTCCTCGGACATCCGTTATTTATACGAAGATGAAGATGGCAGTTTGTGGATGGATTTAAATTCTGAATACTATGGGAATTTCAAATTCCAAATGCGCTACAAACAAATTTCAGGTCCGTGGTTCGATTGGCTTTATGTAGACTACGAAAACTTACATCAAATAGCAACCAGGGTTGGATTCAAATCAGTGAAAGTTTTGGAACAAGATAACCATTACTTGGCTCAATTAACTTTGGTATAAATGAAAATTTTCATTCTCTTATTTGCACTTCTCTTTTTACATACGGGGATTTTCAGTCAACTTGAAAAGAAATCATTGCTATGGGAAGTAAAAACTAAAGAAGGGAAAACTTGCTCCTATCTCTTTGGCACAATTCACGCAATTGACGAAGCAAAATTCTACTTTCCTAAAAAACTTGAAAAAATCGCCTCTAAATGTGATGCTATTTGTCTTGAAATTGCTGGAGTCTCCTCAAATCCCCCTTCCGTTGAAAAGCTGATGATGACCGATAAATCACTTCAAGATTTATTTACAAAGCCGCAAATGGACTCCATTCATTATTGGGCAGAAAGATCTCTATTAATGAAACCGAATCAGTTCGATGCGAATTTCGGACATGCGAAACCGTTCCTTTTGCTTCAATTTATTTTGAAAACATCTCTTCCTGAAAACATCAAATCTTATGAAATTGTGTTAGAAGAAACAGCTAAAAAGAACAAACAAGAGATATTGGGATTTGAAACGGTTGATTTTCAATTAAGTCTTTTTGATCAAATGTCATTAGATGAACAAGTAAGGATGGTAATGGAAAGTTTGAGGGATGAGAACAACGCGAAAAATAAATTTGAAGAAATGCAGCAAGTTTACCTTGAGCAAGATTTAGATCGACTTTACAGCATAACAAAAGATGAATCAAACCAGTTGAATCGTAGTTTTTTAGAAGATCGAAACATTAATTGGATACCAAAAATTGAAAAAATGACCGAAAATAAACTTGTTTTCATCGCAGTCGGTGCGGCTCATTTGTCAGGTCCAGAGGGAGTTATTGAACTATTAATTAAAAAAGGATTTCAAGTTTTACCTGTAAAAATATGAGAAACTTACTACATTTCTTACTGATTGCTGTTGCTATTAGCGCATGCAAAACATACACGGAAGAAGACAAGATCGGATTCGACAAAACGATTAAGGATTTTTTGAAAAAAAACGATTTATCGTTGCAAAAAACATCGTCTGGTTTATACAAAAAAAGAATTTCAAAAGGTGAAGGTCAACTAATCCATTATACAGATAGTGTTTCCATTACATATCAGGGAAAATTGTTAAATGGAAAGATATTTGACAACCAAAAATCACCGCAAACCATGGCAATCCGCGACTTAATCGCAGGTTGGAAAGAAGTTTTGATTGGCGCCCGAAAAGGTGATGAATGGATGATGATAATCCCTCCGCAATTAGGCTATGGTCAAAATAAATTAGATGATATTCCCGTAAATTCAATTTTAGTCTTCAAAATGAAAATTGAAGAAGTAAAATAATGATGGAAAATGTTGTCATTCAAACATCATTTGCTAATTTTGAACTGCAAAATTATACACAAAAATTATGAGCGTTTTAGTAAATAAAAATTCGAAAGTCATCGTTCAAGGTTTCACGGGAAGCGAAGGAACATTCCATGCTGGACAAATGATTGAATACGGAACAAATGTCGTTGGTGGAGTTACCCCTGGAAAAGGCGGATCAAGTCACTTAGATCGACCTGTATTTAATACAGTTGCAGATGCTGTTCAAAAAACAGGAGCAGATGTTTCTATTATTTTCGTGCCACCTGCTTTTGCTGCAGACGCCATAATGGAAGCCGCTGAAGGTGGAATCAAGGTAATTGTTTGCATAACTGAAGGTATTCCAGTTAATGATATGGTTAAGGCCAAAGAATATATCAAAGGGTTCAATTGTCGTTTAATAGGGCCAAATTGTCCAGGTGTAATTACAGCTGGAGAAGCTAAAGTTGGTATTATGCCTGGATTTGTCTTCAAAAAAGGAAAAGTTGGAATCGTTTCTAAATCTGGGACTTTAACCTATGAAGCGGCAGATCAAGTTGCAAAAGCCGGAATGGGAATAACAACAGCAATTGGAATTGGTGGTGACCCAATCATTGGTACAACTACGCGAGAAGCAGTTGAATTGTTGATGAATGATCCGGAAACTGAAGGAATCGTAATGATTGGAGAAATAGGCGGGAATTTGGAAGCAATTGCAGCAAGATGGATCAAAGAGCACGGTACTAAACCTGTGGTAGGATTTATTGCGGGTGAAACAGCACCTAAAGGAAGGACCATGGGGCATGCGGGTGCAATTGTTGGTGGAGCTGACGATACTGCAGAAGCGAAAAAACGAATTATGCGTGAATGTGGAATTCATGTCGTTGATTCACCAGCACAAATTGGAGCTAAAATGGCCTCCGTGTTAGGAGTTATGGCATAAATCAAATCTAATATCTTGAAAGCGACCTTGAGTCGCTTTTTTTATAATAATGAGTCAACCAAAAACACAATTTGAATTACCTTTAATACTAAGGAGATATGAGAACCTTCATATTATCTTTTGGTTATTAAAAGATATGGCATGGAGTATGGGTTGGCGTTATATGGGGATAAGTATGATTATTCCAACACTTTTGATTTCCATATACATGACAAAAAAATTCAAAGGTAATCCGTCTGAATGGTACCACAATCTTGCAGTAATATGCTGGATTGTTGCAAATAGTTATTGGATGATATCCGAATTTTACGGATTTGAAGAATTACCGATTATAGGCTGGATAAAATGGGTTCATTTAGCACTCATTCCATTTATTAGTGGCTTGTTTTTGATTGCATTTTATTACCTTTTTGTAAGAAAATCCGTAAAGGACGGTTTATTTTAACAAACAACGTACAAATTCTTTCAACAACCAAACAACTAGAAAATGCAAGCCATTATCTTCAAATTCAAAATTGAACTTATAATTCTTCTTGTATCTAGTTTGATTTTCATACCATTCCTAGGAAATGTTCACCTTTTTGACTGGGATGAAATAAACTTTGCCGAATGTGCGCGTGAAATGATCATTTCTAAAGATTATTTAAATGTTCAAATAAATTTTCAACCATTTTGGGAAAAACCTCCACTTTTTATTTGGATGCAAGTTC
>JACCDP010974969.1_pt1 | contig 11945 bp, 18 predicted proteins | sample 7445841 | NCBI WGS metagenome assembly JACCDP01 (sample SAMN15323441, study PRJNA562643) | freshwater metagenome | isolation source: river surface water | place: USA:Blue River Watershed | collected 2017-08-17
GATAATGCTTAATTAATCTTTTTTGAGTTGACTTATATCAACCCCTTTAGATGAAAATCTTTACCAAGGAATCTCTTCGCCTTGGTAACTTAAAAACTTGCCTGAGTCACTGTATGTGACATTCAAGAGCAGATGCAACATATCAGAAGTAGCATCTTGTGGCGTTCTACCAATTTGATCACCCTTGAAAGGTCTTGATAAAGCAGATGCCACTGTCCCAGGGTGCAGCGCCAGTAAACAATGATTCGGTCTTGTGCGCTTTTGCTCAATCGATGCAGTTTTAATCAGCATATTCAAAGCAGCCTTAGAGGCGCGATAGCTATACCAGCCACCCAAGCGATTGTCCTCAATGCTGCCGACTTTGGCAGATAGGCAAGCCATGACACCAAACTCAGGATCTATCAGTGGGGCGAATGATTGCAAACACATGCCAGGACCCAAAGCATTTAACTGCATGGTTTGCATGAACTGATCTTCATGCAAGTCTGATAGCTTCTTTTCAGGTAGCCAAGCATCGTTATGAAGAATGCCCGTGGCAACAATGATCAAGTGGAAAGGGCCTTCATGTGACAAGGCATTGGCTGCCGCTTGAATACTGCTTGGATTGGCATAATCAATCGATGGGTTTGACTGTCTACTTAAGCCAATCACTTTTGAACAATTGGGCAAATTTTTCAGGTGCTCAATGAATGCCTGTCCAATCGAACCGCTAGAGCCAATCACCAAGGCATTGAATTGTTTTAGCTGAGAGAGCATGCGCCAATATTTTAAAAGTTAATCAATGGACCTAGTGTAACCATTCTGAAGATTTTTATCTTTTGTTTGACCATTCGGGTGGTGCAAAGCCTCATAAATCAGTAATATGGACTGATTCATTATTCTAAAAATCATTTTATGTTGCTCACTCTGGCTTTCATCTTCAATACGCTCTTGGCACTTTTGGTGATCTTGATTCACTACGAAGTTTTATTTCAACTGGATAAACGTTTGCCCAAGGTGTCACATTTGCCTGGTCGCTTCAAAGTGTTGGTAGGTGCCGGCGTGATTTTTATGGCCCACATTGTTGAAATTTGGGTATTTGCTTTTGGCTATTTGTTGGCTTTGCAATTTGATGGCATGGGTGGCTTGACTGGTGTGAACAGTGGGCATGGCCTCTTATTGGATTATGTTTATTTATCTTTTATCACCTACACCACGGTTGGTTATGGAGATGTGGTGGCAAATGGCTATCTCAGGTATCTGACTGGGATAGAAGCACTGTTGGGCCTCTTACTCATCACCTGGTCAGCATCATTCTTATTTTTAGAGATGCAAAAATATTGGTCATCATCCAAAAAAGAACAGTGATGAATAAGGGCGATGATTTAGTCGTGAACGTAGTCAGGTAACTTTGCGCCACAATGACGACAGTATTGATCTGTGGCGCCGTGACCTTCTGACATACATTCTTTACAAGTTCTGGTGGTGATTTGTTCAGTGCGCGAACTGGCTAATTCAGCGGTCACGATACCGGTTGGTACCGCTAAGGTTCCCCAGCCCATCAACATCATGATGGATGTGATGAATCTTCCTAAGTCTGTTTTAGGTGTGATGTCACCAAAACCAACGGTTGTCATGGTGCTGATCGCCCAATAAATACTCGTTGGTATGCTGGTAAATCCGTTGGCTGGACCCTCAACCACATACATCAGGGTACCCAAAACCATCACAATCATCAAAACGCCTGACAAGAAAACAAAGATCTTTCTGCGGCTTGCGGCCAAGGCAGCGCCCAAGTGAACGTATTCAGTCACGTACTCGGTGAGTTTGAAAATTCTAAAGATGCGAATCAAACGCAAGACGCGCACATCAATCAATGCGTGGAGCTCAGGGAAGAGCATCGCTAAATAAGTTGGAAGAATTGCAACTAAATCGATGATGCCGTAAAAGCTCTTGATGTACTGCATCCGATTTTTTGCGCAGTAAACGCGTGCAATGTATTCCAAACTGAAAATGAGCGTGAAAATCCACTCGAGAACGGTCAAGCTGAAATGAAATTCTGAAGAGAACGATTCAATGCTATCCACTACCACCACAACCAAAGACAGCAAAATTAAGAAAATCAGAGTTTTATCAAATAACTGTCCGGCGCGTGTGTCTGCCTCAAAGATGATGATGAAGAGTTTTTCTTTGAGCGTCTTCTTGGCTAATTGTTCGGACATCATGGCAGGCCTTTATTTTTCTGACATTGCTTTGTAAATGCTTGGGAAGCAGCTAATAAAAATATAGCTGGCGTATTGTTCTGCTTGCATCTTGTCTAAAGCGTCGTAGATTTCTTCTCGAATCAGGCCGATGGTATGAGAGTCTGTTTTTTCTAGGGCATTGATCAAGCGTTGTGCCATGGAGTCTTTCTCAATATCAATGCCATGCTTGATTTTGATTTCGCCCAAAAAGGTGCCAAAAGTGCTGGCGAACTGCATATCAGCCACAAAGCCTTTGTGAATACTGGGGTGCTGTTGGACCAATATGACAGCCTGTTTTTGGCAATCTTGGAAGACTGCGCGCATTTTAAGAAGAATATCGTCGTTCATAGAATCATTTTATCTTGGGAAACTGCCCATCAACATAGAGCCATTGTTTAACTTCATAGACAAAGGCGCTGATTTCGTGAAGGCGATGAGCTTTCCCGTTAATTTTGTAGATTGCCACAAATTCTACCGTGGCAGATAAACGATCACTGGCTTCAATGAATTGCTTCACGGTCAAACCCATCCACTGGGTAGGATCTTCGTTGAACAATGGTTCTTGAGGTCTGGTGGAGGGGTGCCAGGTGCTCAATAAATAAGCTTCATTTTTTAAGACAAAGGCACTGTAACGTGAGCGCATCAAATCTTCGGCATTGCCAGCCAGCTCTTTGCCATCATGAAATCTTCCGCAGCATGTTTCATAGCGACCCTTGCCGCATGGACAGTTCATTGATGAATCTTTCAAAGGCTTGGCACTTGAATCAATTTGGCTAATTCTTTGAGGCGCTCGATGCCTGGTTCTTTTCTTGGCCAAACCAGCTCGACCCCATCATTTTTGTAGCGAGGCAGAACATGCACATGGATGTGCGGCACAGATTGCCAGCCAGCATCTTTGTTGGTTTGTAAAAGGGTGATGCCTTCAGCTTTGAAGACATCCTGAACAACGTGAGCAATGCGCTTTGCCACTAAAAAGAGTCGCTGGGTGGTTTCTTCATCAATATCTAAGATGGTTTCATATGGTTTTTTAGATGCCACAATCACATGCCCATCATTGACTTGCCCAGCATCCATGAAAGCAAACACGAGATCATCTTCGTAGACCTTGGCGCAGGGAAATTCACCAGATAAAAGCTTTTCAAATATTGTGGTCATTTAGAAACCTGATTTCTTGAGTAATATTCGTCTATATTAGTCTCATTCACCGAGCATGATTCAAAATTAAAACCATTCCCATGCATTTATTTGTTTATCTTCACGGCTTCAAATCTTCGCCAAACTCCAATAAGGCTCAGCTGACCAAAGCCGCCATTGAACAACGCATCCAAGCCGGTGAGCCGACCACTTGGTACTGCCCACAATTACCAGCTTCACCGCGTGAAGCGATGCAAATGGTCAAGGATCATATTCATGCGCAGACATTCAGCACTTTGTCTTTCATGGGTTCATCCTTGGGTGGCTATTACGCTACTTATTTAGCTGAACTCTTTGATAGCAAGGTCAGTTTGCTCAATCCAGCGATTGAGCCAGCAAGAGATTTGGAGAAATACATTGGTGAACAAAAATCTTGGCACCAAGAAGAGGTCTTTCATTTCTTGCCAGAGTACATTGAAGAGCTTCAAGAGATCTATGTAGAAAAGATCACTCACGCAGAGCGTTATTTCTTGTTGGCAGCAAAAGGGGATGAGGTTTTAGATTGGCATGAGATGGTCGCCAAATACCCCCATACGCACCAACTCATTCTAGAAGGGGGTGATCATGCTATCTCTGATTACCCCAACTACTTAAATCAGTTGATGGGGTTTCACTTTAGGTCTTTGGCATCTCTAACGCACCTAAAACCAACATAAGCGACTTTGGTATCTCTTGGTTTTGTGGCGAGAGCTGATTCAATTTGATTTTCTGGCCCGTACCACCAAGAGGCACCTCTGGTGACTCTTTCATTGCCTTGGCCATCGTCCACCCATTCCCAAACGTTGCCACCCATATCGTATAAACCATTGACACCAGCTTGAGTGGTCATCACTGTCACGTGGCCTGTGCCGCGATTAAGAACATTCGCAGGGGCTAAGCCTTTTAGACCTGCACAGCCATTCAAGCAATGAGAGTTTCGTGGGGTATCACCATTGGCATAGACGTAACGTTTGCCTTTGACGAATGGCTGTGGAGGAGTGGCCCGCTGCTCCAGAAAAGCCGCTGATGTCCATTCTTGATCCTTGGGCAGTCGCTTACCAAAAAATTGACAGATGGCTTGCGCCTCATCGAAGTTCAAATGGACCGCTGGCTCTTGATCTTTTGCTGGCACACCAAATGGTTGTAACCAAGTCCAACCCTTTTTACGTGTCCAACCATATTCATAAATAAAGCTACCGCCTTCTTTTTCTCCAGAACTGACAAACTTGGTTTGTTGTGCGTAAAGTTTGACTGTGCCAATCGTCACTTCATGCAAATCCCATTCAAGTTGACCAATCCGAGTTGTTTTTTCTAAGGCCGTTGGTTTTGATTGAGCGCTGGCTGTACTCATCAGCGAAATCATGAGCATCGCCAATAGGCTGCAGTGAACAGATGGCTTTAAATTGTTTTGTTTGATCAGTTTCATTGTTTTAACCTCAGTCTTAATCTAAATGCGAGAAGTATCAAAAGAACGGCGCCGTAAATACTCACGGTGAAGTAATCATTTTTTCCTGACTTGTGCCAAAAATAATGAAGGATCACCAAGGGTGCTATCAAGTAAATCAATTGATGAAGTCTGGCCCAGTTGCGTTTCAGTTTTTTAACCGCCCATTGATTGGATGTGAGCGCCAGAGGAATCAGTAAAACAAAAGATATGAATCCGACGGTGATGAAAGGGCGCTTGATCACATCGATGATCATTTCTGAAAATATCAAACCATGGTCTAGCCAAAACCAAATTGAAAAATGCAGGCAGGCATAGAAGAACACAAACAATCCCAAGGTTCTTCTGTATTGGAGCAATTGATTGATGCCAGTGAGTTTTCTCAAAGGTGTGATGGCCAAGGTCAAGCATAAAAATACCAAGGCCCATGTGCCCGTTGAGCGAGTGATGAACTCAATCGGGTTGGCAGTTAAATCATCTTGGTAGCCCAAGACTATCAATCGGACCAATGGCAGCAAACCAATGCCGATCAATAATGCTTTCATCACTTAATAGAACTTCCGTAAATCCATGCCTTTATAAAGATGCGCCACTTGTTCAGCGTAGCCATTGAAAGGCAAGGTCTTGATCTTAGGAGCAAACATACCGCCCTCAGCACCGATTCTTCTCTCGGTTGCTTGACTCCAACGTGGATGATTCACTTCTGGGTTCACATTGGAATAGAAGCCATACTCATAAGGAGCTGATACTTTCCAGCTCGTTGCAGGTTCTTTATCGGTGATGCGGATTTTTACAATTGATTTGGCACTCTTGAAACCATATTTCCAAGGCACATTGATACGAATTGGTGCGCCATTCTGATTAGGCAGCACTTCTCCATAAAGACCAAAGGTTAAAAGTGCCAAAGGATTCATGGCTTCATCTAAACGCAAGCCTTCGGTGTACGGCCAATTCAATACACGACTGTTCACGCCAGGCATTTGTTTTGGATCAGCCAAAGAAATAAATTCAATGTACTTGGCAGAACCTTGTGGCTCGCTGGCTTTGATCAGGTGAGATAAAGAATAGCCAATCCAAGGGATGACCATCGACCATCCCTCTACACAGCGAAAGCGATAAACACGTTCTTCCATGGGGGCTAACTTGAGTAGGGCATCAATGTCCCAAACTTTTGGTTTGTTCACAAGACCTTCGACACTCACGGTCCATGGTCTTGTTTTTAAAGTATGGGCATTGCGAGCAGGATCAGCTTTGTCTGTACCAAACTCATAAAAATTATTGTAGGTCGTAACATCTTTGTAGCTTGTGAGCTTATCTGCCACAAAGAACTGTGGATTTACTTTGGCAGGCAGCTTTTGGCCACTTTGTGCAAAAGCATTTCTGCTGAAAACTTCAGCTTGAGATAAACCAAACGCACCCATCGCTGCCAATTTGATTAATTGACGTCTCTTTTCAAAGATGTTTTGAGGGGTGATTTCGCTGGCCAGGATGTCATGGGTATTTTTCATGCATCTAGCTTAATCCAGAATCAGGATTTCTGCTCTGCTTGGGGTGCTTAAAGGTGGCTTAGAGGCCTAGCTTGCGGTGTTCTACCATCAAGCATTGATCCATGATGCCAGTTAGACCATGTGCGCTGGCGTAATCCAAGGCTTCTTGGTTGATGACACCCATTTGCAGCCACAATGATTTTGCGCCGATTTTGACCGCTTCGTGAGCGATTTCTAGACAATCTTCTGACTTTCTAAACACGTTCACCATGTCTACAGGAAATGGAATACTGCTTAAATCTGGATAGCAGGTCTCGCCCAAGATTTCAGAGCAGCTTGGATTCACAGGAATGATCTTGTAGCCATGTGCTTGCATGTACTTCGTCACACCATAGGATGGACGGTCAGGTTTATTAGATAGACCCACCACAGCAATTGTTTTGGTTTCTTGCAATAATTGTTTCATCTTCATAGTATCTATTGAAATGAATAAAAATTAAAGAGCCATTGAAATCTCACCCATGACAAAAAATCCGATTCACCCCAAAAAATTGCTCTTGAGTAAATGGACTGCCGTTATGCCTGAGAACAAAGAAAAGCATTTCATGGTGATCAAGGTGATTGAGCCAGAAGTTGAGGGTGGGCCAGCAGAGCAGGTGGTGATTGAAGCGGTGATGAGCAAGCGTCAAAAAACAATTCAATGGAGATCGCTCACCAATGGCTTGGAATGGAAACAGGGCTGGGTTTAATTCTTTTCAATGAACCTGTAAAAAGGTATGGCCAATAACAAACTCAGCAATGCTGACAGACCCATGCCAAAGACATTCATCCAGGGATCACTTGGGTAAAGCTGCACCCAAATGCCACTGATCACCAAAGAAACAGGGAAATGCACCAAGAAAATCGAATAAGACATCTCCCCAATTTTTCTCAGAGGGTTATTCCATAGTTTGGATTGCGACCAACTGCTTTGATAACTACTGAACAACAAAAATGACATCAGTAATGCAACTGATAAGCGCTCTCGGAACTCTTGGTAATAAAGAGAAAAAATAGTCACTGCCACCACCGATAGAATCAGCACATGATGTGATTGGCTTCTTGCCAACAAAGCTGCTAGTAAGTCCAAGCCATAGGTGGCAAAAAAGAAAATGAACCACACGTCATACACATCATACAAATTGAAATACATCACTGATGCAATCGTGAGGCCACTGAAAATGGTCACGCTGATCAGGCGAGTACTTCGATAGCTCCAACTGGCTGGCGATAATTTTTCCACCAAGAAAACCAGCAAAGCGCAAACAGCAAATAACTGAAAATCAATCGCGACATACCAAAGCCCTGCGGACAAGGATTCATAACCAAGGATGTTTTGAAGAAAGAGCAGGTGGCTCAACAATTGAGGTGCATCTGGCATTGCTGAGATTGAATGGTGTTGCATCAAGCGACTCGCCACAAATGAAGCAGCGATGGCCAAAGCAATTGCGCCTAGGTAGGGAATCACCAGGCGAAGATATTTTTGCCAAATTACCTTTTGTACAGAGTGCTTGGCGAAAAAATTGGGTTCGCAGAGTTTTAAGCCGGTTAAAAAGCCGCCGATACAAAGAAATGCGGCAACCGCCAAGCGGGCGTAATCAAAAAAGAAATCAATGCTATTGGGGATTACTGCGTTTGCAACATCCGACATTGGCCCGTAAAAAGCCAAATGGTGAAAAACAATCAACAGGCAAGCAATGCCTTTGATGTTGTCAATAAAAGCTGAACGCACAGAACCTTATTGTGGCCAAACAACTGATTGCTTTTGGAACTTGCCTTCCTCAACCACCAAGGAACGTTTCAAAACTTTTCCTTCGAATGTGTATTCAGCATCGTATTTGCCTGCGGTCATTTTTAGCAACATGATGGGACCATCACTCAAAGCTTCAAAAATAACCTTCTTTTTTTGGTCAAGAATCTTGACCTTCACATCTGCTACCCACAATGGTCTTTGTGGATGATCTTGAGAGAACTCTAAAACCAATGGCCATTTTTTACCCAAAGCCAACATTGCATCAGACTCTTCACTGCCAATGCCACCGCTGATGTATTCAATGCCTTGAGAAACTTTCGCTTCTGGGATTTCAGCTTGCGCCAAAGAAAGGCTTGAAAACAATACCAAACAGGCACTTAATAAAACATGAGAGAGTGGGGTGCGAATAGTTGTTAAAAACATGGCGCCTTTTCCTTATTGCGAAGTATCTTTTTTGCTGGGGCAAGAAGAGCAAGATTCAGAACCTGAGCTTGAGCAAGCAGATGATGGCTTTTGGCTGGCTCGAAACATCACCCAATAGCGACGGACCATGTAGAAAACCACCAGTCCACCGATCAACCAAACCAGCACATCAAAAATAATTTCTGCCAGAGTCATCATTCACCCAGTTATCAAGTCATTACTCACAAAAGCCCAAATGCGAAGGGCTCTTTGAATTATCAATTATCTGCCCAAACAAGCCATTTTTAAGAATTTTGAGCAATTTCTTGACATCTTTTAAAAATACTGTATATTTATACAGTATAGGCACTGTGCCTTGTAACTACTGGCTTTAAAAGGAGTATTTAAATGAAAACTTTGATTTCTAACCCAATTTGGTCTTTGATGAGCGGTTTGGTCATTTGGATGGTTTTTGCTGAAAAACCAGGTGAATGGCAAAGACGTGAGTGGGTTTGTTCGCGCTCTGAGTGAGCTCTGTTCCCGCTCTGAGTGAGCTTTTAGCTCCTCATTAATCTTGTTTTGATTGCTTTTCTAATTGCTGTTTAAGGCAATTGGGACACCAGCAAGAACTGCTTTTTTCGCCATCTTTGAAGCTCACTGGTGGCAGTGACATGCACCAGCAATCCTCCACATTTGTGGCAGCAAGGCATTCAAAAACCTTGCCGCATTTCGGGCATTCTGAAGATTGAGAGTCGGCGAATGCTTTGCTCATCTTTTAAGAATAATCAAGGTGATGCCTGGATTGCCATAAATATCTTTTGTCAGCATATCTTTAACAGCAGGGTATTGCCTGCAAAGTTCTTGATAAGACTCTTTGCCCGGACCTAAATCCTCGCCAGCAAAATAACTGCTGATCAAGTGAGAGCGTCTTTGATAAATCAGTTCTTGGCGAATGGCTTCTTTGATTCGACCACCTTGTCCGCCTGAGCCATACCCATGGATCACTTTCACAACTCTGATGGCTGTCTTGGCCAATTCATCAAGTGCTCGATCAAACAGAACCAAGGCTTCGTCGACCCTCGGCAAATTCTCTTCTAAATTGAGCGTAAAAATACCCGCCAACTTTTTAGGCAGCGGTGGCGTTTCTTGCGATCCACAATACGGACACTCTGATTGCAGAGCGCCTCGTGGGTTGCCGCAATCAGGGCAGAGGACGGATGATGGCTTGACCATTTAACCAAGCTTCTAAACACTCAACCACACCGGTAGTAAATGACTTGAACACTGGCTGTGCGACAAAGCCAAGGTGTGGGGTGAGCAATGTATTGGGTGTGCTGCGCAAAGGATGATCAGCAGGGATCGGCTCAATGTCAAAAACATCCAAAGCAGCGCCACCGATATTTTTGTGTTGAAGTGCTTGAACCAATGCATTTGTATCAACCAAGGTTGAGCGTGATGTGTTGATCAGCAAAGCATCATTTTTCATCAGCGCTAATTTTTCTTGATTGATCATGCCTTTGGTCGTTGGGCTGGCAACGATGTGCAAAGAAACAATGTCAGATGTTTGCATCAGGACGTCCAAGCTGACTGATTCAGCACCCACAGCGGCCGCTCTCTCAGCAGTCATGTTAGGACTCCAAGTCACAACCCTCATGCCAAAGGCCAGCGCTACTTTGGCCACGCGTGAGCCAATTTCACCCAAACCCACCAAGCCTAAAGTTTGACCTTTTAAAACTGGCAACAAAGAATGTTGATTGCGCCATTGCTGATCAATGATCAGTTTGTTTTGTTCAACCAATCTTTTGTGCAATCCCAAAATCAATGCCCAAGTTAACTCTGCTGTGCTGTCTTTGGATGGACCCCATTCGGTGTGACTGATGGGGATACCTCGCTGTTTTAGAGCTTCAGCATCTAAGGCTAAATTTCTGGTGCCGGTAAAGACCACATATTCCAAATGTTTTAACTGAGCAATCAGCTCTGCTTTGAGGGGGGTGCGGTCACGCATCAACACCAAGGCGTGAGCATCTTGAATCTTTTCAAGAAGGGCAGCGCCTAAGAGGGGTTGATTAAAGATCTGCACATCGGCTGTTGCTTTGATAGAGCTCCAATTGGACAGTTTTTCATATGAATTTTCATAATCATCCAAAACCACAATTTTCTTGCGCATGATGTGTCCCGTTTTTTTAATTGCATTCATTATAGGAGTGTGGGATATTTATGAAGTCACAGAGCTAAAAAAGCCGGACAAAACCTAAAGGAGACGAAATGAATAAGCTTTTAGCCGGCTTGATGTCGGTTTTATGTATCAGTGGTGTCGCTCAGGCACAAAGCAACGACTGGCCAACTCAAAAAGTAGTTAAATTGATCGCAGTTTTCCCACCGGGGGGATCTGTTGACCAGGTTGCCAGAATTTTGGCTCCAGCCTTGCAAAATCAAATGAAGCAAAACGTGATTGTTGAAAACATTGGTGGAGCATCAGGTTCAATCGGTGCTGCTGCAGTTGCTAGAGCTCAACCCGATGGTTACACGTTTGGCGTTGTGTTCGACACCCACGGTGTGAACGAGAACATGATTGAAAAATTACCGTACAACACCAAAACTGATTTGACGACTGTGACCATGATTGGTACAGCGCCGATGGTGTTGACTGCTAGTAAAGCATCAGGCATTACGAGCTTCAAACAATTGCTAGCCGATGCAAAAGCTAAAAAAGCCAATAACTACGGTTCAATTGGTACAGGTAGCTTGGGCCACTTGGCTTTGGCTTCATTAGCTAAAGACGCGAAGTTTGACTGGACACACGTTCCTTATCGTGGCGGTGGTCCTTTGATGCAAGATGCTTTGGCAGGTCACGTGCCTTTGGCAATTGGCTCATTGTTCTTGGTTAAGCCACACGTGGATGCAGGTGGTGTGATTCCTTTGGCGGTGACAACCAGCAAGCGTTCACCAGAAATGCCAAACGTTCCAACAATTGCTGAAAGTGGTTACCCTAACTTTGAAGCACCAGCTTGGTGGGCGATCATTGCTCCAGCAAAAACACCAGCAGCAATCGTTAATCGCATGCACGAAGAAGTTGCAAAAGCTTTGAAAAATCCAGAGATTGCACAACGTCTTAAGTCTCAAGGTATTGAATTGACTGCTCTAGGCCCTAAGCCAGCTCAAGAGTTTGTGAATAAGCAAATTGATGTTTGGGGTGCTTTCATCAAGGCCAACAACATCAAAGCAACTAACTGATCAATGACTGAACGTCTTGTGCCTTATCAACCGCTGGACTTGCAAGAGCCAGCGGATTTGGTGGCTGCTATTCGCCAAAGGCGAGGCGGCCAAGTCATCAATCTATATCACATGCTATTGCACAGCGCTCCATTGGCAACTGAGTGGGCTGCGTTTTTAGGTGAAGTTCGTAACAATCTTGGCCTTGACCC
>JACCDP011504786.1_pt1 | contig 11945 bp, 9 predicted proteins | sample 7445841 | NCBI WGS metagenome assembly JACCDP01 (sample SAMN15323441, study PRJNA562643) | freshwater metagenome | isolation source: river surface water | place: USA:Blue River Watershed | collected 2017-08-17
CAGCCCCAGGATGGCGCGGGCGTGCAATTCGAACTCGCTTTGCCACTGGGTGCACAGCGTCACCAGGCCGGTGTCGTGCGGGCGCGGGCTGACCTCGCTGAACCAGACCTGCTCACCCTTGACGAACAACTCCACCCCGAACAGGCCCTGGCCGCCCAGGTTGTCGGTCACCGCCTCGGCGATACGGCGGCTTTCTTCCAGCGCCTTGGGGTGCATGGGATGCGGCTGCCAGCTCTCCACATAGTCGCCCGCGACCTGCACATGGCCGATGGGCTCGCAAAAATGCGTCTGCACCTGAGCGTCGGCGCCCAGGGCGCGCACCGTCAGCTGGGTGATCTCGTAATCGAAATCGATGAACCCCTCGACGATCACCCGCCCCCGACTGACCCGCCCGCCGGCCATGGCGTAATCCCAGGCCGCCTGAACGTCAGCCGGGCCGTCGATCCGGCTCTGACCCTTGCCCGATGAGCTCATCACCGGCTTGACGATGCAGGGGTAGCCGATCTTGCCGTCGATGGCCGCCTGCAGCTCGGCCAGAGAATCACAAAAGGCATAGGGGCTGGTGGGCAAACCCAGGGTCTCGGCCGCCAGACGGCGTATGCCCTCGCGGTCCATGGTCAGGCGAGCCGCGCGGGCGGTGGGGATCACACGCACCACGCCGGCCGCCTCCAGCTGCTCGAGCATGGGCGTGGCAATGGCCTCGATCTCGGGCACCACCAGATCGGGCTTTTCCTGCTCGATCAGCGCCCTGAGCTGATCGGGGTCGCTCATGGTGATGGTGCGGGCATGGTGCGCCACCTGTTGGCCGGGCGCGTTGTCGTAGCGGTCGACCGCGATGGTCTCCACACCCAGGCGCTGCAGGGCAATCAGCACTTCCTTGCCCAGCTCGCCCGAACCCAGCAGCATGACCCGGGTGGCATGAGGGGACAGGGGGGTTCCAAGTGTGGTCATGGTCGGCAGCCAGTCGAAGGGACAAGGCCGGCATTATCCAAGGGCCAGACCAGAGGCTGCGCGCGGTGCAGGCGGGCACAATCGGGCCATGCCCCGCAGCCCCCTGTTTTCAGTCGAGCAACTGAGCAAGCGCTACGGCCATCAGACCGTGGTCGAGCAGCTGTCCTTCGACATCGAGCCGGGCCAATGCCTGGGCCTGATCGGGCCCAATGGCGCCGGCAAGACCACCACCGTCAGGATGTGCCTGGGTCTGGTCACACCCGATGCGGGGACGATCACCTTTCGGGGCCCAGGCGCAGCCCTGCAAATGCCGCGAGACCAGCTGGCGATCAAGGCCCGCATGGGCATCGTGAGTCAGTTCGACAGCCTGGACCCAGACTTTTCTTGCGCCGAGAACCTGCTGGTGTTCGGCCGTTACTTCGGCCTGCCCGATGCCTTGATCCGCCAGCGCATTCCCAAGCTGCTGGAATTCGCGGCCCTGACCAGCAAGGCGCAGGCCCGCATCAGTGAGCTCTCAGGGGGCATGAAGCGTCGCCTGTCGCTGGCCCGCGCCCTGATCAATGACCCCGACCTGCTGCTGCTGGACGAACCCACCACCGGCCTGGATCCGCAGGCGCGTCACCTGATGTGGGACCGCCTGCAGCAACTGGTGCAGCAGGGCAAATCCATCTTGCTGACCACCCACTTCATAGACGAGGCCGAACGCCTGTGCGACCGGCTCATCGTGCTCGACCATGGACGCAAGATGTGCGAAGGTGGCCCGCGCGAACTCATCGCCAGCGAACTCGAGTCCGAAGTGGTCGAGGTCTACGGCGCCGGCGCCCTGGCGCTGCACGACTCGCCCTTGCGGGCTCTGGCCTCGCGCACCGAAGTCAGTGGCGAGACGGTGTTCTTCTACACCCGCCACGCCCAGCCCCTGCTGCAAGCCCTGTCGGGCCATGCCCAGTTGCGTACCCTGCACCGGCCAGCCAACCTGGAAGACCTGTTCCTCAAGCTGACCGGCCGCCAGATCCGGGAGGACGCCTGATGCCAGAGTCCAGGCATCACCCGCCCAGCCTCTGGCGTGCGCCCCGGCTGAGCCTGCGCTGGGTCCCGATCTTCAGACGCAACCTGCTGGTCTGGCGCAAACTGATGCTGCCCAGCCTGGTGGGCAACATCGCCGAGCCCCTGATCACCCTGGTGGCCTTCGGCTTCGGGCTGGGCGCCCTGGTCGGTCAGGTGCAAATGACCGACGGAAGCGCCCTGCCCTACCTGGTGTTTCTGGCCTCCGGTTCAATCTGCATGAGCGCCATGAACGCCGCGAGCTTTGAAGCCCTGTATTCGGCCTTCTCCCGCATGCAGGTGCAGCGCACCTGGGACGGCATCATGAATGCGCCCGTTGATCTCGACGATGTGGTCATGGCCGAAATGCTCTGGGCGGCCTTCAAGTCGCTGTTCACCACCGTGGTCATCCTGGGCGTGATGCTGGCCCTGTCGGTCAGCCACAGCCCCCACCTGATCCTGGCCTTGCCCCTGTTGGCACTCATCGGCATCGTGTTTGCCAGCATCGCGCTGATCTTCAATGCGCTGGCCAAGGGTTACGACTTCTTCACCTATTACTTCACCCTCTACCTCACGCCCACCACCTTTCTCAGCGGGGTGTTTTTTCCCCGCGAACAACTGCCGGCTTTTTTGCAGGGCCTGTCGCAGTGCTTGCCGCTCACAGCGGCGGTGGAGCTGATGCGGCCACTGTTCCTGGGGCAATGGCCGGCCCAGGCCGGACAGCACCTGCTGGTGTTGCTGGGCTATGGCCTGGGTGCCTTTTATCTGGCGCTGGTCCTGACACGCCGGCGTTTTCGCGGCTGATTTCGTTCAACACAAACGCAACCGACCTTGACCGATTACGGGTATGACCGGCCATCACGCCGGGCTAACCGACGGTCGCTAAAGGCTGGGCAGCCAGGTGGCGATCTCGGGCCAGAAGAAGACCGCCGTCAGCAACAACAAGCTCATCACGACGTAGGGCGTGACTGCCAAAAAAATGTCCAGCGTTCTGACCTGCGGAGGAGCCACCCCGCGCATGGTCATCAGCAACAACCCGTGCGGTGGCAGCAGCAGGCCCAGCTGCATGCAGATCAGGAACATGACGCCGAACCACACCGGATCAATGCCCAGGCCGGTGACCAGCGGCATGAAGATCGGCAGGGTGATCATCATCATGCTGACCTGATCGACAAACAGGCCCAGGAAAATCAGCAGGGCCATCATGCCCAGGACAACCGCCTCTTTGGACCAGCCCTGACCGGTGATCCACTGCACCAGACCGTTGCTGGCCCCCGAGAAGGACAGCAGCTGGGCAAAGGTGGTGGCCCCGAGGATGATGAACAAAATCATGCCGGAGATGCCCGCGGTCCCCATCAGCGCCTGCCGCAGCGCCTGCCAGGTCAGGCGCCGGTAGACCGCGGCCAGCACCAGGGTGGCAAAGGCGCCGAGTGCCGCGCACTCCGTGGGGGTGGCCCAGCCGGCGGCCAAGGCCCCCACCACCACCGCGAAGATGGACAGCGTGGGCAGCACGTAGGCCAACAGCAGGTGCCAGCGGGCCCAGCCACGGTAAGTGGGCAGCTGGCTCTCCTGCGGCGCCAAATCGGGACTGAAGCGCACGCGCAGCACGATCCAGGCGATGAAGGCGACGGCCAGAATCAGCCCCGGCAGGATGCCGCCGAGCAGCAGCTTGGAGATGGAAATGCCCGAGAGCGACCCCAGCAGCACCGTCAGGGCCGAGGGTGGAATCAGCATGTCGACCGCACCGATGGCCATGATCGGGCCGGTGGCCAGCCGCGGGTGATAACCACGGGCCAGCATGACCGGCAGCATCAGCGATCCCAACATCGCCGTGGTGGCAATCGTCGAACCCGAGATGGCCGAAAACACCGTGCCGGCCACCACCGCCACCACCGCCAGACGGCCGGGCACCCGCGTGATGAGACGGTCGATGCCTTCAATCACCTTGTGGGCCAACCCGGTGTGAAACAGCACCTCGCCCATCAAGACGAACAAGGGAATGGGCGTCAACGCAAAGGCGGCCACCGAGCTGACACTGCTGCGGGCCAACTGCACCAGGCCCGCTTCGCCGCCCATGTAGATCCAGGCGCCCAGCAAATTGACGGCCAAGAAGGTCAGGGCCACCGGCATGCCGATCAGCAGCAGGGCGGTCGAGCCTCCTAAAAGCAACCAAGCGGCCAGGGTCCAGCTCATCATGCTCGGCCCCCCTTGGCTAAGCCGCGCTGACCGCGTCGCGGCGCGGGGCGCGATCGGCGCGCCAGAGCCTGTGCATGCGGAACACCATTTCGATCGACAGCAGGCCGAAGGCCAGCGGCATCGGGGCCAGGGTCCACCACTCGGGCATCACCAGGGTCTTGATGCTCAAGGCGCCGGCAGCCATGCTGGCCAGCGTGGCCTTGCCCGAGACTGCCATCAGGACGAGGCAAGTAACCAGGCCAAGCACATCGCCCAGCCACTCCAGCCCCCAGGCCAGGCGCGGGGGCAGCGGCTGCAACACAATATCAACCCGGATGTGCTGGCCTTGCCGCAGCAGCCATGGCGCCACGCACAGCGTGACCAGCAGCAAAAACCACTCGGAGATTTCATTGCTCCAGGCCAGTCCGCGCGGCAGGCCGACCGGCGCCAGATTGCGCAGCGCCACATCGACCACGATGATGGTCATCATGGCCAGCAACAGCAGGCAACCCAGCAAAGCCAGGGCTGCCAGCAGGCGGCCCCACAGCTCGGACAGCCGATCGATCACCGCAGCAGCACTCAGCGGGAGAACAGGGCCTTGAAGCGGGCCGCCACCTCAGGACTTTGCTTGGCCGCACCTGCCCAGCCGATCTCGTAGGCACGATCACGGAAGGCCTTGGTGGCGGCCGCATCAAAGCTGATGGTCTGGATGCCCGCCTTGGCCTGACGCGCCGTCTCGTCGGCGGCGTACTTGACCCAGAAGGTGTTTTCAGACTCCAGCGCCAGCACCTGTTTGTTCAGGAAGGCCCGCTGGGCATCGCTCAAGCGCCGATAGGCCGGCAGGTTCATGATCAGCGAGACCTCGGCGTCATAGAAACCCGGATCCACGCGAAACTTGGTTTTTTCGTGCCAGTTCAGGTCGAAGATGCCGCCAATCGGCCAACCGTAGCCGTCCACCACGCCGCGCTCGAGCGCGGTATACACCTCACCCGGCGGCGTGGTGATCACGTTGGCGCCCAGAGCCTGGAAAAAGTCGCGGTACACCGGGGTGATGCGGATCTTCTGACCGGTCAGGTCGAGCTTGTCGATTTTTTTGTTGGTGTAGATGTGAAACGGCTGGTTCTCGACCATGCGACCGAGATACTGCATATTGCCCTTCTCGTTCCAGACGCGGTTGATCGCATCAAAAGCGCCGTTCTTGCGCTGCTCGGCAATCGGAATCTGGGTCAGCTTGAGAAAATCAGCCTCAGGCATCACATTGGTGTAGAACGCGCCGGTGTTGAGCGCAATGTCAACCACACCGGTCTTGACCGCATTGCCCACCTCAAACGAGGGCATGGCCTTGGGGCCGCCAATGAAGTTGATCTGCAACAGGCCCTTGCCTTCAGCGTTGAACTTGGCAATCCAGGGTTGCAGGCGCTGCACGTAAATACCGTTCTCGGCAAAGCCGCTGACCAATCGCAGCGTGGTCTCCTGCGCCCAGACCGACGGGGCCAGGGTGATGATCGAGGCGGCCATTGCCTTGAGCCAAAGTCGTTTTTGCATCGTCGTCTCCAAAGTAGTTGGGGTGAAAGAAGAAACTGAGCCGTGACAAGTCACGCACCGCGCAAGGCCTGCTCCAGGGCCTGGCCACTGTCATCGGACATTGCCGCAGCCAGCAAGGCCCGCAACCGCGGCGCCGCATCGGGCCGCTGCCCAAGGGCGGGCAGCTGCGACATGATCATCTCAAAACTGCGCCAGCCGCGGGCATGGGTATCCCCGTAGCCTCGCACCAGCGACTGCGCACGAGCCACCTCCAGCGCCAGCTCGGTTTTCTGCGGTAACAAGTCCGCCAACTCCGCCAGCCACAGCTCGATGCGCTGCTGCTCGACCTGGTAACGCAGCGATTGCGGACGCCAGCGACGCAAACCCGCCACCGCCCACAGCAGCAGGAAGCCTCGCAAGGAACTGGTGCGCACCACACGCCCGCGCGCCACCAAGCGACCGAGCAGCCGACGCGCCCACGCGGTGCGCAGCAACCAGCGGCCCAGTCCCGCCGGCAGCGTGTCGGCCACCTCCTCCAGGCGCGGGTGCAGGAATTCGTGGATGTGCAGGCCCTGCTGGGGGGCCTGACGGACCTCCTGGCTGACCCGATCAAAGCGGCCACGTCGGATCTTCAGGTCGGCCACACGCACCGTGTCTTCGTAGGACATCCACAAGGCCAGATGCCGCGCCACCTCCGCCAGGGCCTGCTCACCCGCCGGCGTCGCCGGTGCCAGACGGGCCAAGGCTTGCAGGCGGTCCAGGTACAGGTCGGCATAGCGCTCGTCCTGATAGTCGCTCAAGCGCACGACCGCGTGCAGCGCCGGTGCCTGGGCGCCCGCCGGCAGCAAGGCGAAAATACGCTGGCCGCGCTCGATCAGACGCGGGCCCAGCACCGGCACGGGCACCTGCTGGCCTTGCCCCTGGTCCTGGCCGGCTCGGGCCTGTTGCGCAGCCTGCCAACCGGCAGCGAAAGCCTTCAGGCTCGTGGCCACCCCCAAGCCGCTGCGCTCTATCGTGGCCTCAAACTGCGCCCGGCTAAAGGGCAACCGGCCGCTGGCTGCGATGGCACCGTACAAGGCTGCGCCGATCGGGCTGCCGCTGGCCTCGGCCAGTTCTGCGAAATCGGCCGCGATCCAAACCCGGGCGGCCTGACGGGCCCCCTCCAGCAAACGTTGGGCATCGACCCGGCCATCTGCGACTGCCGTGCGCTCGGTCATTGAATACACCCGGTGCGTTGAGGCAATCAGCGTGGTGCGATCCGGGTTGACCAGCCGCCGCTGCAAGGCCCGGCCCGCCTCCATCAGTTCCGAGGCCACGACGATGTCGACCGCCCCCGGAAAGGGGCTGAGCGCCATCACAGGCAGGCGGCCGTCCGCGGCTGCATCGGCCGGCATCATCTCCAGGTAATAGATGGTGGCACCGGTGCGCTGGGCCACCCCGGGCACTGATGTGGTCTGGGCCAGGTACCCGTTGTGCTCAGCCAGATCCACCAGCCAATCGGCAAGCACGCCGCCGCCTTCACCGCCCATGGCGAGAATGGCCAGGGTGATCAGACCGCTGCCCGAAGGCGAGGTGCTGACCTCGGGGTTCATGCCAGCAAGCCCTCCAGCCTGCGCTCGAGCCGGCGCTGCAGCCAGCCGATCAAGCGGCGGCGCAAGCCGTCCACCCACCGCTCAAGGCGGCCGGGGTTGTCAATGATTTCGGCACGGTAGAACGACGGGCAAAGAATGGCCGCGTGCGCCACTTCCCCGCACAGACCGCAACCCACGCAGCTGTCAATCACGGTGGTGACCGGATCGGTGCGCAAGGGATCAGGATTGGGCTTGATGGTCAGGGAGGGGCAACCGGAAAGCCGGATGCACGACCGGTCGCCGGTGCAGGTGTCCGAATCCACGCCAAAACGCTCGCGCACCACCCGCAGACCTTGCGCCGCGCGCTTGCGCCGCATGGGCCGCTCACGCCGCTGCCGGTTGAGCATGCACTCGCTCTGCGCCACCACCACCTTGGGACCACGCTCGCGGGTGGTCAAGGCCTCCCGCAGGGCCTGCTTCATGTCGGCCAGGCTGTAGGTGTGGGTGACGGTGCGTACCCAATCGACGCCCACGCCACGCACGGCCTTCTCGATCGGATGGTTGGTGGCGCGGATCTCGTTGCGCGCCTTGGACGACAACAGATCTTGGCCACCCGTGGCCGCCGAATACCCGTTGTCCACCACCAGCAAGACGTTGTCGGTCTTGTTGAACACCGCATTGCCCACCCCGCTGGTCAGCCCGTTGTGCCAGAAACCGCCATCGCCCATGATGGCCAGCGTGCGTCGATCGGTCTCGGGGGTGTTGAAGGCTGAAGCACCGGCCCAGCCCAAGCCGTAGCCCATGGTGGTCGAGCCGATCCCAAACGGCGGCAGGATGGAAAACAGGTGGCAGCCGATGTCGGCACTGACATGGCGCGGCCCGAGCTCCTTTTCAAGCATCTTGAGGGCGGTGAAGATCGGTCGCTCGGGGCAACCGGTGCAAAACGAAGGCGGGCGCGGATGAACCTGCGTCACCGCCTCGGCCACCGCCGGCAGCATGGCCTGGGGCGCCGGGGCCGGCCAGGTGCCGGCTCGGGCGCCCTCGAGGTAATTGCGCAGCCCCTCGAGCATGACGGCGCCGGTGTACTCGCCTGCCATCGGCAGCAAGTCCTTGCCATGCACACGGGTGGCGCTGCCTGCGCGGTGCAAGATGGTGTGGATGTTTTGCGCGATGAAATCGGGCTGCCCCTCTTCAACCACCAGCACCGACTGCTTGCCCTCACAAAACTCCAGCACCTCCTCATCGACCAGCGGGTAGGTGACGCCCAGAACATACAAGGGAATCTGGCTTTGGCCGTAAACATCGGCCAGGCCCAGCAGATGCAGCGCACGCAAGACCCCGTTGTACATGCCGCCCTGCATGATGATGCCGATGTCGCGCGCCCGCGGCGAAAAAAACTCATTGAGGCCATGCTCACGGATGAAGCGCACGGCCGCCGGCCAGCGCCGACTGATCTTCTCCTGCTCATGCAGGTAGCTCGACGGCGGCAGAACGATGCGCTGCGTATCGCGCTCGGGCCGCTCAATGGCCTCCTTCAAGCCATAGGCCGGTCGCCGGTTGGCCCGGGTCTGGAACTGGCCGTGCACATGACAGGCTCGAATGCGCAGCTCGAGCATGACCGGGGTGTTGCTGGCCTCCGAGAGCTCAAAGCCCTTCTCCACCATTTGCACAATCGACGGCAAATTCGGCCGGGGGTCGAGCAGCCACACCTGGGACTTCATGGCAAACGCATGCGATCGCTCTTGCATGATGCTCGAGCCTTCGCCATAGTCTTCGCCCACGATCACCATGGCACCGCCGCGCACCCCACCCGAGGCCAGATTGGCCAGCGCATCGCTGGCCACATTGGTACCGACGGTGGACTTGAAGGTGACTGCCCCGCGCAACGGGTAATTCACGCTGGCGGCCAAAGTGGCCACGGCGGTGGCCTCGCTGGCGCTGTGCTCAAAATGCACCCCCAGTTCAGCCAGGATGTCGTTGGCATCGGTCAACACATCCATCAGGTGCGAGATCGGCGCACCCTGGTAGCCGGCCACATACGAGACCCCCGACTGCAGCAAGGCCTTGGTCACGGCCAGGATGCCCTCGCCGTGGAAGGTTTCGCCTTCGCCCAGCTTGAGCTTTTGCACCTCTTGGAGGAACGATCGTTCAGCCATGGGCGGACTGTAGGGCCGGCTCGGCACATCCATCCAATGGATTTTTTGGATGGTATATATTCACTTCATGAATTTCAGGCAACTCGACCTGAACCTGCTGCGAGTGCTGGTAGCGGTCTACCAAAGCGGGTCGGTCACCGCAGCCGGTCAGGCTCTGTCACTGTCGCAACCGGCCACCAGCAATCCCCTGGCCCGACTGCGCGAGGCCTTTGGCGATGCCCTCTTTGTGCGCTCCTCCCGCGGCCTGAGGCCCACCGAGTTGTGCCAGCGCGTGGCCGGCCCCCTGACCAACCGTCTGCTCGAACTCGAGCAACTGCTGCTGGCCCAGCAGCGCTTTAACCCGCTGAGCAGCCCTGTGCATTGGCGGCTGTCCCTGTCCGATCTGGGCGAAATGCTGTTTCTGCCCGCCCTCCTGGCGGCCTTGCGCCAGCAGGCCCCAGCAGCGCAGTTGAGCAACGTGGCCGTGGCAGCTTCTGCGGTTGACCGGGCCCTTGAAAGCCGCGAGATCGATCTGGCCATCGGCATCCTGAGCTCTCAGCACCGCAGCATCCGCAGCCAACTGCTTTTTAAAGAGCAGTACATGCTGTTGTCGGGCCGACACTGGCGGCCCAAGTCCAAGGTGAGCAGTCGCACCCTGACCCGCACCCATCTGGCGCAGGCCGACTTCATCGTGGCGGCCCCAACCGCCACCTTTCATGACGGCATCGAAACCCTGCTCAAGACCTTCAAGCTCCAGGAGCGCGTGAAGGCTCGGGTTCGGCACTTTGCCGCCCTGCCCGACATGACCGCCGACAGCGACCTGCTGGCGATCGTGCCGCAAATGCAGGCCCGCACCCTGGCCCACCGGTCCGATTTGCAACTGTGGCAATTGGCGCAGTCGCCCAGTTACGAAGTGCGTCTGCTTTGGCACGGCAGTCACGACGGCGATCCCGCCCACGTTTGGATGCGCGATCTGGTGGGCCAGCTGTTTTCACGCCCCGCAGGATCCGGCCGAGGCAAACGCTGAGCCCGATCCACCCACCCGCCATCCAGGCAGCCCGGAAAATCTCAGGACTTCGGGGGAAACCCTCAGGCCCAAAAGCCCGAAGCCGGCCCAGAATCGAAACTTTCAATAGTTCGTCAACCAGACGAAAGCCTCTTGAGGAGTCCCTGATGAAATCGCTTCGCCTGACCTGTCTGCTCGCCGCCGCCCTGATTGCCGCTGGCAGCAGCGCCATCGCCCAAACCCCCAGCCGAATCAAGATCGGGCTGGTCAGTACCCTGTCGGGGCCCAACGGCGCCCTGGGCGAGGAAATTCGCGATGCCTTCAACCTGGCCGTGCAGCTCAACGGCGGCAGCCTGGGCGGCATTCCGGTCGATGTGATCATCGGCGACGACCAGTTCAACCCCCAAGTGGGCAAGCAGCTCTTTGAGCGCATGGTCAAGCGCGACAAGGTCGACTTCATGACCGGCGTGGTGTTCTCCAACATCATGCTGGCCGGCCTGCCCGAGGCGGTCAATGAGAAGGTGTTCTACATCAGCCCCAATGCCGCCCCCTCGCCACTGGCCGGCAAGGATTGCAACCCCTTCTTCTTTGTCGCGTCCTGGCCCAATGACGCTTACCACGAGATGGCAGGCCAGCACGCGACCACGCGCGGCTTCAAGTCGGCCTACCTGCTGGCGCCCAACTACCAGGCCGGCAAGGACTCGCTGGCTGGCTTCAAGCGCTTCTACAAAGGCAAGGTGGTCGATGAGGTCTACACCAAGCTCGGCCAACTTGACTACTCGGCCGAGCTGGCCCAGATTCGCGCCGCCAAGCCCGAGGTGATGTACGCCTTCCTGCCTGGCGGCATGGGCGTGAACTTCATCAAGCAGTTTGTGGCCGCCGGCCTGAACAAAGACATCCGCCTGGTGCTGCCGGGCTTTGGCGCCGACCAGGACATCAGCCGCGGCGTGGGCGATGTGATGCTGGGCATCAACGACACCGCCCACTGGGCGCTGGACTTGAACAACGCGGCCAATCGCAGGTTCGTCGCCGAGTTCGAGAAAGCCTACAAACGCCTGCCCACCGTCTACGCAGCACAGGGCTATGACACGGCGCTGATCCTCGATGCGGCCATCCGCAGTGTCAAGGGCAACATCAACGACAAGGACGCTGTGCGCAAGGCCCTGCGTGAGGTCAAGTTTGATTCGGTGCGCGGCGCCTTCCGCTTCAACACCAACCACTACCCGATCCAGAACTACTACCTGCGTGAAGTCAAGAAAGACTCGCAGGGTCGCCTGGTGAACCTCCTGACCTCGACCCAGCCGATCGTGGCCAACCACGGCGACGCCTACGTGCAGGAATGCACCATGCGCTGATGGCCGGCAGGCTCTAAAGTGCCCCGCGCTGCCTCAAGGGCAGTGACGGGGTTTTTCGTTTGCGGGTCCTCAACAAGGCCGACCGCCTCGCTACACTCAACCCATGACCTGGATTTTGTTCCTTGAGCAGGCTCTCAATGGCCTGCAGTTCGGTCTCATGCTGTTCCTGCTGGCCTCAGGTCTGACC
>JACCDP010287974.1_pt1 | contig 11942 bp, 8 predicted proteins | sample 7445841 | NCBI WGS metagenome assembly JACCDP01 (sample SAMN15323441, study PRJNA562643) | freshwater metagenome | isolation source: river surface water | place: USA:Blue River Watershed | collected 2017-08-17
CGCCTCCGAAATTCCGCCAGAGCCCTGTAACAGCAGCAAGGCTGTGCCCTACGGGAAAAGCAAAGCATGTGCCGGTGAAAGCAAAACAACCTCACCGCTTACTTGCCAGCGTGATACAGCTTACGTAGTCATACGACGATGCCTATCATAGATGAGCATGTGTATCAAATTCTACGTAAAACGTATCGATTGAGATACACCATCGTCAGCACCTTGCGGATGGGCAAGGATCATTTTGTTGCTTTACCCGTTGTACCACCTCCGTTGACGCTCTTCTCATCTCAATGCTAGGGTGATCAGATGTCATCACCTATTACTTCTGAAAAACGAAATCCTAATCGGCTCATTCACGAAACGAGCCCATACCTTCTCCAACATGCCTACAACCCTGTCGACTGGTACCCCTGGGGGCCGGAAGCACTGAAGGCGGCAAAGGATCAGAATCGCCCCATCCTGCTCTCCATCGGCTACTCCGCCTGCCACTGGTGCCATGTCATGGAACGGGAATCCTTTGAGAACGAGACGATCGCCGAGCTCATGAACCGGTGGTTTATCTGCATTAAAGTCGATCGGGAGGAGCGGCCCGATTTGGACGAAATCTACATGGCCGCCACGGTCGCCATGAATCATGGGCAGGGGGGCTGGCCGATGACGGTGTTTCTAACACCGAATCAAGAGCCTTTTTTCGCCGGGACATATTTTCCACCTGAGGATCGATGGGGACGCCCAGGCTTCGGCTCCGTGCTCAAGAAGATCGCCGACTATTGGGAGACACGCCCATCGGAAGTTCAAGCCCAGGCCAAGGAACTGACGCAGCAATTGCAGGGAGCACGCCAGATCCCCTCTCCCATCTCGATCAGTGAATCACTCCTCCAAGAAGCCGTGGGCCAGTTTCAAGACGAGTTCGACGAAACCCATGGCGGATTCGGCACGGCCCCGAAGTTTCCTCCCGCCATGGGATTGTCGTTCTTGCTCCGCAGTCACCGACGTTCAGGCGATCCCCGAACCCTCGCGATGGTGACCAAGACCCTGGACATGATGGCGGCCGGAGGAATCTATGACCACATCGGTGGCGGCTTTGCCCGCTACTCGACCGACGCACGATGGCTGGTTCCTCATTTTGAAAAAATGCTCTATGACAATGCGCTTCTCGCTCGTGTCTACGTCGAAGCCTATCAAGTCACCAAGAAACCGCTCTATCGACGAGTCGCGACCGAGATCCTCGATTACATCGGACGGGAAATGACCGGACCGGAGGGTGGAATCTATTCCTCGACCGACGCCGACTCCGAAGGCGTCGAGGGAAAGTTCTTCGTCTGGACACCCGATGAAGTCAAGCACATCCTCAAGAATGATGACGATGCCCGACGTTTTTGTGCGCTCTACGACATCACGGCATCGGGCAATTGGGAACACACCAGTATCCCCAATCGCCTGCAACCCATCGAGGAAGTGGCGAGACAACTCAATCTCACAACGGACGAGCTGCTGGAGACTGCTTCCCGTGTAAAACCACTGCTCTATGAGGCCCGACGTCAGCGCATCCCTCCGGGGCTGGATGACAAAGTCATCACCGCATGGAACGGCATGATGCTGTCGGCCATGGCTGAAGCAGCGCGAGTCTTCGGGGAAACCCGCTATCTCGAACGCGCCACGCGAACCGCCGACTTCTTGCTGCGAAGTCATGCCAAGCCGGATGGCCGATTACTTCGCACTTCACGAGCCGCGCGCGCACATCTCGACGCCTACCTCGAAGACTACGCCTACCTGGCCGAAGGACTGATCGACCTCTATGAAGCCGGTGGCGCCGAATCATACCTCCATGCCGCAGGGCGACTGGCGACGTACCTGATTACGGACTTTATGGATCAGGAGCACGGCGGCTTCTTCACCACGGCGACGCATCATGAATCGCTCATTCTTCGACACCGCGAAGGGACGGATGGAGCGATTCCCAGCGCCAATGCCGTCGCGGCCTCAGCTCTCACCAGACTGTCGTTTCACTTCGATCGAGACGAGTGGCGGACTGCCGCGATTTCCGCTGTCCGAGCCTATGGCCGGCACATGACTCGGTACCCGCGGGCCTTTGCCAAAAGTCTGGCAGTGGTGGATTTCCTCACAGAGGGACCGGTGGAACTGGCCTTCGTTGCGAGCGAATCGATCGAGGAGCTTCGCGCTCTTCGCAGTGCCGTGGCTCAGTATTATCTCCCCAACCTCGTGGTGGCAGCTGGATCACCAGGCCAACCATCTTCCCTTCCGCTCTTGAAAGACCGACTGCCTATTTCCGGCCACGCGACTCTGTACGTGTGTCGGAATTATAGCTGTCGCCAACCGATCACCGATCCTCGCCTGGTCACAGACGCATTGGAAAAGGAGATCGGGACCACCCTGGGCCATCGTGACGAACCAAAAATCTTACGCGGCACCACCCTCTCAGGATATGCCACAAGCCAAGGCACTGCCGCCTATGCGTCTCGCATCATGGCCGGAGACGGAGAAGGCGGACGAATGCACGCGTTTACTACCTTGGGCACGACCGGACTTACGACCACACGCATCGGGTTCGGCACCTACCGGGTCGATATGCACACCACAGAACATCGCGACGCCCTGAAAAAGGCGTTGCGGACATCGTGCAATCTGATCGACACCTCGACGAATTACACGGACGGGGACAGTGAACGATTGGTGGGATCAGTACTGGCCGAGCTTGTGGGGTCAGGTGAGATCCGACGTGATGAACTGATCGTGGTCTCAAAAATCGGATACGTGCAAGGACAGAATCTGAAGCTTGTCGAGGTTCGAGAAAAAGCCGGACGTCCCTACCCTGAGGTCGTGAAGTATGCAGATGGGATTTGGCACTGCATCCATCCAGAGTTTCTCGCGGACCAATTGACGTTGTCTCTCGATCGGCTCGGTTTGGCCACGCTGGACGTCTGCCTGCTGCACAATCCCGAATACTATTTCTCAGAAGCGAAGCATTGCGGTGAAATAGACGTGGAGAAGCTGCGCGCCGACTTTTATGCCAGACTCGAACAGGCATTTGCCTACTTTGAAACTCAGGTTTCAGAGGGACGACTGCGGTATTACGGCGTGTCCTCTAACACCGCCGCCGCCCCCAGCGACGATCCGGAAGCGACCTCACTCGCGCGTATGGTCCAGGCTGCAAAAGCTGCCGCCCAGTCAGTGGGGTCGGCGACCCACCATTTTCAAATCCTTCAGTGCCCGATGAATCTCCTCGAGTCCGGCCCTGTCCTGACTGCTCATACGGGCCTCTCTGACTCTCAATCGGTTCTTGCATACGCGCAGCAGCAGCACATCGCCATATTGGTCAATCGCCCGCTGAACGCCATGCTGGGACAGAATAGAATGCTGCGACTGGCGGATCTCCCACATGAAGGGAGTCTCATCGATTTCAATCAGCATCTCGGAGAGCTGGGCGCCCTTGAACAAGAATACCGTGATTCCATCGCGCCGCATATCCAAGACGTTGTGGCTGGAATCTCTCCAACGGAATTCTTCACGTGGTCGATCGAACTACAGCGCCTACGGCCGCAGATTCAGGGACTGGAACATTGGGAACAGATCGAACATCGCATGATCGCTCCCCGAATCAACCAGGTATTCCAGCTGCTTGATCAACGCCTGTCCGGAGATAAAGCGGAATTGTGGGGAAACTGGCGTCAACGGTATGTGCCTGAACTCCTGACTCTACTGGGCAGTCTCCGGCATGAAGCGGCCATGCGAAGTCGAGCCCAAACCGAACGCATCACGCACACGATCGACCCATTCCTCCCGGCATCGCGTCGTTCTTCGTCACTTTCTCAAAAAATGCTCTGGATCCTGGTCAGCACGCCAGGAGTCACCTGTGTCCTTAACGGCATGCGAACGACCGGCTATGTCGACGATACGCTTACCATTTTGAAATGGGAACCGCTTAAAGAGACCCAGCCGATCTATGTCGAAGCGACAAAGTTGACTCAGTGACCTTCTCCCTGGTGTCCTTGCACACCCACATCTCACACACATTTAACACACGACTTCTTGACAGCCCTACCACTCATTCACTAAGGTTCATCGATCCATCCCTCGTAGGATACTTCTGTGTCTAAACTTGCCGTTATCGATATCGGGACCAACTCCATTCATATGGTCCTGGCAGAGATTCTGCCGGATGCCAGCTTCAAAATCCTTGATCGGTTCAAGGACATGACGCGCCTGGGTAACGGTGCGTTTACGAACAAGCGACTCGCCGACGAGGTCATGGCGCGGGCCCTTGAAGTCCTGAAGACGTTAGTGACGCTGGCCCGCAATAAAGGGTTTGAGCGGGTGATCGCCGTTGCGACCAGTGCGGTACGCGAGGCAGAAAACGGCGGTGACTTTGTCTCCATGATCATGGAAGAGACCGGCTTAAAGGTACGTGTGATCAGCGGAACAGAAGAAGCTCGCCTGATCTTCCTTGGGGTTAAACACAGTATCGCACTCACGGACAGGCCTACATTGGTCGTCGATATCGGCGGCGGTTCAGTCGAACTGATCGTGGGCAATCGCGACGGGATGATTCATGGAACAAGCCTGAAACTCGGTGCGATCCGATTGGCTGAACAGTACCTTCCCAAAACTCCGCCGTCGGAGCAGATGATGCACGCCCTGAAACAGGCCGTGCTCTCTCACTTGCGCGAGGCGGTGACATCGTTCAAGACGAACAAGTTCCTTTCGCTCGTCGCCACATCCGGCATGGCCGGCAACATCGGTGAGGTCATCCACCTTCGCCACACCGGACGACCACTGCCACAGCACAATCTTGCGACGATGTCGCTCAAAGATATTCGTATTCTCGAAGCAGAACTGGCTCAAGCCTCTGTGAAGGCTCGCTTGGCCATTCCCGGCCTGGACCCTAAACGTGTCGATACCCTGCTCCCGGCAACCGTCCTCCTGCGCTGCCTCTTGGAGCTCTCCGGTCTCAATGAGTTGACATTATGCGACAAGGCTATTCGCGAAGGTGTGATCTATGATTTTATCGTGCGACATCGCGAGGGGCTGAAGGCTGAAAACGAGATTCCCGATATTCGCCGCCGCAACGTGATCGGACTCGCGCGCCGTTGTCACGCGCCTGAAGCACATTCGCTGCATGTGGCCGAGCTCGCCCTCAGTCTCTTTGATCAGATGCACCGAATACATCGCTTAGGGCCGCGAGAACGGACCTGGCTGGAATACGCGTCGATCTTGCATGATGTGGGATACCTGATCAATCCACGACAGCATCACAAGCACGCCTATTACCTCATCACACACAGCGATTTAGCCGGGTTGGCCGTCGAAGAAATCGACGTGATTGCCACTGTGGCCCGCTACCACCGGCGCGCCTTGCCGGCACTCAAGCATGAAGAATTTGACCGGCTCACACCTCGCATCCAACGGATCGTCAAGATTCTTGGGGCCTTCTTACGGATCGCCGACGGACTGGATCGTACTCATTTCTCCCTCGTCCGAACCGTGAACGTCAAATTCGGAAAACAGATCATGATCGAGGTACACCTCGCTGGCGATGCGGAGATGGAGTTGTGGGCGGCAAAGAGTCGGGCTGATCTGTTCGAACAGGTCTTCCACAGACGGATCCAGTTCTCACAAGTATTGTTGGAAACCCGCAAATCATGAGTGAGCCCCACTCCATCACGACGGCATCCCACCCTTACCCAGGTAAGTTGATCATCGTAGAAGGCATCGATGGGTCAGGAAAGAGCACGCAACTACAACTCTTGCACAAATGGCTCGAGTCGAAAGGCTATAAGGTCTTCTTTACCGAGTGGAATTCCTCAGAATTGGTGAAGGAGACCACGAAGCGCGGGAAGAAATCAAAGAGTCTAACCCCGACGACATTCAGTTTGCTGCACACCACGGACTTTGCCAGCCGACTCTATCATCATATTCTTCCTCCCCTGAAGGCCGGGATGATCGTCTTAGCCGATCGTTATATGTACACGGCGTTCGCACGCGATGTCGTTCGTGGCGTGTCGCCTGAGTGGGTGCGCAAACTCTATGCGTTCGCCATCAAACCCGATATGGCGTTCTATTTCAACGTTCCGATTGAAGTCGCCATCTCTCGACTCCTGCGAGGGACGCGTGGTCAGTTCAAGTACTATGAAGCCGGTATGGATATGAATCTGAGCCCCGACCTGACTCAGAGTTTTCAGATCTTCCAGTCGCGGATTCTCACGGAATACGACAAGATCGTGGACGAATTCGGTCTCTTAACGATGGATGCGACCCAAGACATCGAGACGCAACAGGAGCTCATGCGGACACTGGTGTCTGATATCCTCCGTGGCTATAAACCAAAACGAGGCACCTATGGTCGACGCACGCTTTTTTGGCGACGGTTTGACGTACATAAATCCGAGTGAGCTCAAAGGAAAACTGATCGCCGTTGAAGGGACCGACGGAGTCGGCCGTTCGACTCACATCGAGCTGTTGCAAGAATGGTTGGAGGTCCAAGGGTACGGCGTGGTCACAACCGGATGGACTCGATCCAATCTCATGTCCAAAACCATCGAAATGGCCAAAGCCGGCAATATCGTCGACCGATGGTCGCTCAGCCTTCTCTACGCAACGGATTTTGCCGACCGCCTGGAACACCAGGTCATTCCTGCCCTCCGATCGGGGTTCGTCGTGTTGGCCGATCGCTATATCTACACCGCATTTGCGCGTGATTTCGTGCGAAGCGCCGATCGCACATGGATTCGCGATGTCTTCGGATTTGCCCCGATTCCCGACCTAGTGTGCTACCTTCGAATCGATGTCGAAACCCTTGCACTCCGGGTCATTGAGACCACGGGTATGAATTACTGGGAATCCGGCATGGACCTTCGGTTGGGAACCGATCTGTATGACAGCTTTAAAAAATACCAATCCCTCTTAATCGAGGAATTCGACAAAATGGCGATTGAGTTCTCCTTCAATGTCGTCGATGCGAGAAAATCGCCGGAAGAGATCCAAGACGAGCTCAAAGGCTATATCCTCCCCGTGTTACAAACCCACAAACCGGTTGTCGGCGCGGGAGGGACCGGGATCTAAGACGGTTCACGTTGTCGTTTCATCCGTGCCCGCTTGCCCAGCACCCGCAGCTGCATCGGTGGGAGCCACCAGCGCAACCGACACTGCCCCGCCCTGCTCTTACCTTCCGCTTCGATACAAGCGGCTCCGGCTTTCTTGAACGGGAAATTCGGAAGCACTTGGCCACACAAGGCAAGGCTTGCGACTTCGCCGAGGAAGGGCTCATGGCCCACGCAGAGAACCACAGCATCCGAAGGAAGCGCCTGGAGAATCCTCACAAGCTGTTCAGGATTCGCTCCAACCGCCAACTCTTCCCGCGTCTCTACCTTCAATCCAGGACAGACCACCGTGCGCAGCAGCCTGGCCGTATCATACGCCCGTACGAATGGACTCGTGAACAGATGGGTCGGCTGACAGCCCAATGCCGCAAGCCCTGCAGCAGCTTGCCTTACCCGCTTCTTTCCCCTCTCTGTGAGAGGACGATTTTCATCCGTGCCTTCCCATTCATCTTGCTCAACGGCAATGCCGTGGCGAATCAGAATCCATTCCATAGCACTCCCTCCACAAACCGAAGTCCAAGCCTATCAGATGCACACACTGGAGTGAACACAAGCTTGACAGGGTGATGATGCGTTGAGAACCAGCTAGACCGTAGTCCAAGTAGCCTTTTGAGCCGGAACGACTCAATGGGTTACGACTTTTTTGCTGGTACCGTTGGGCGTCGAGCGCTGAGCTGCTCTATACGTTCTGCCACATCCCGATACTCGGAATCCTCTCGCCTGATCCAGCGATACGCCTCGAGCGTTTCCGCTATCCTTCCCAATGATTCCAGCGTGCGACCGAGAACATAGAGGATCTGGACGGTTTCTTTCGACGAGACCAGAGTGGACTTGAGGGCTCGTTGAAATGCAGGCACGGCCTCCTCATAGCGACCAGACAATTTGTAGCACAGTCCGATCTGGGCATGCGCCTTCACGGCCCATGATCTATCAACGGCAGCCATCTCAAACTGCTCAATGGCAGCTTTGTATAAACCCGCTTTCTTCAGCGCGATTCCACGTTCATACCGTTCAGCAGGACCTATGGTCGGAGTAGATGAGGGAGTGACAGAATCCGTCATGATTCTTCGACGATCCTCACAACTGTCACAGGCACCAATCTATTCGAACGAATCTGAGTATCGTAAGGACACACAAAGAGAGTCGGCACTACGTACGAGACCGAGATGTGAATGACAGGAACACGCCGGAGCAGCTACTTCGGGCTACCAATCAGGAAACGCTGAACATTATCGACCACCCCACTGAACCACGAATGTTTTCCTGCATTGGATTGTTCCGTATTTCGAGGTTTCCTTGGAGCCCCCTTCAGCTCCTCCAATCGACTCGCCACATCTCTGAAGGACGGAGTCGAATGATCGATGCGATGATAGATTTCCACTGCTTGACTCGTTTTCCCGACGGATTCGAGGCTACGCCCCAAAAAGTAGAGCACGTCCATCATATCTCGAGGAAGTGCGGCCTTATCGTTTAATGCCGTGCGAAATGCCTGTATCGCGGCATGAGGCTCCCGCATCTTGACATAACAAAATCCGACTTGGGCGTAGGCTTTAAGCCACATCGCCTTATCCTTGGCGGCTGAATGGAACATATCCACGGCTTCTTTCAGACGTCCATCCTCTTTGAGTGCCATCCCTCGCTCATAGTCTTCTTCCGGAGACCTGACCGGACCTACCTCAGGTGATTCGTCGGCGACTGCGATCGGCTCAGAAATTGGAACGGATTCTTGAAGTTCCGACGGATCTTCCGGTGCATCCGCTAGTACTGCCAGCTCCTCCTTGCCTGCCAAGGGAAGAATGCCTCCCTTGAGTCGATCAAGAGCGGCAAGAGCCACCAACTTTGAGGTAATGACGGCCGCTTGCTCCGCGTACCCATACGTCAACGTGATATCTGACACTTGATTGATCAATCGTGGGTTTCCTCGGCTCAATCGATGTATCAAGGCACACGCTTTGTTGGTAAAGAGCTTCTGCTGCCTGCCCGCAACGTGTATGCGATGACGAATAAAGTTTGCGGTATCCGATTCCGACAGCGGTTTCAGATGATAATCGACGACGATCCGTTGTGCGAATTGAGTCATATCGATTCGTTGGAGCAAGGTATAAAGATCCGGTTGACCGGAGAGGATAATCTGCAACTTTAGCGTTTTGCCGTCGTTCATGTTGGACAAGAGCCGCAATTCTTCGAGTAGTTCCGCCCCCAGGCTTTGAGCTTCGTCCACGATAAGAATGACGCGCCGAAGGCGCTTCGACTCTTGCGTCAGAAACTCTGAGAACAGGTGATAGGCTTCGATCGGATCAAGACGCTTCGTACTGAGCCCAAGGGCCAGCAAGATCCACGGCAGGAGATGCTCGATATCATAACGAGCATTGGTCACAAGTCCGATCTTATGCTTATTGCCGTGCTCAGCAATGAGCTTCTGGAGCAGAGAGGTTTTCCCCATCCCAGGGTCTCCGGTCAGCACCATGAACGGTGCCTGACTCACGATGCCGTACTCCAAGAGGCTGTACGCGGCTTGATGCTCTGATCCCGTATACAGAAAACTGCTGTCCGGCAAAAGCGCAAACGGCTTAGCCCTTAGGTGATAAAAAGATTCGTACATGAGCGTGTCTCTCGACCCTCGATGTGATTCCCGATCAAGACAACATGGCTTTCATATCGGCAAGGCTCAAGGATGAGCGTCCGGATTTATTCAATACGGTCCCGAGGACCGGACGTGAATCCCGCACTAATCCGAGAGCCCGCTGGAGCTCCTCTCCCGTCGTTTTGCCTTCTTCGACGACCATGAGGAGCGCATCCGTATACGGTGCGAAGGCCAAGACATCGGCCGTATGGAGCAATGGGGGAAGATCGAAGATGACGAAACGCGAGGGGTACCGGTGCTTCAACTCTTCGACCAGAGCGACCATTTTCGGCGACGTCAAAATCTCGGTTGAGTTCGAAATCGCTCTCCCACCGGGCAACAAAACGAATCGTCCAATACCTGGATGGAGAAGCAGCTCTTCGACAGGCTGATCATCCAACAAATAGTCAGCCAAACCGAGACAGTCCTGCACGCCAAAGACCTTATGCACACTGGGATCCTGAAGATCAGAGTCGACGAGAAGCACCGTCTGCGTCGTCTCCATGGCAAGACTCACGGCTAAATTGATCGCGGTCAGTGTTTTTCCTTCACCATATCCCGGGCTTGTCACCCCGACGACATTCCAACCATTTTCTCGCAGTCGATGTGTCACTTGCGTTCGTAGGATCTTGTACGCATCAACAAACGGCCCGTTGTTGTGAGCAGCCATCACTCGATGTCCCTGCAACACAGAACGTGGAACGGTCAGTGACCTCGTTCGCGTATAGGTGATGGGAGGCGGTACGGTCTGCTCCCCGGACCGCTTTGGCGTCGCCTCAGCAGTAGACGTGCCTTTCAATTCCTTATAGAGTTCAAGCGCTGTTCGAATCCGATCCATGATGCTCCCGTTCCTTATTCCATACCGACCCGTCTCAAGGCGGTCAACCACAACACGTCCAACGGAATAACATATATATGTAAGATGACCAGAGCAGTCCCGAGGACTCCCACCCCTGCAGTTTGAGCGAGGCGACGTCTGATTCTCACCCGTGACACATCGTCCTCATTCGGCATAAAGGGAATCACCGCCAGCGGAAAATGTTGAGTCAATGTAAGGAGCTGTTCCGGAGACCGGATCGAATGATCCAAGGATTCCGCCATCGCTCCGGAACCGATTCCGCCACCGACGGCCAAAATGACGCCCAGCAGGACAATCGCCATACGATTGGGTTTGAAGGGTTTTTCCGGGAGACTCGGTGGATCGATCAGAGAAAACCGCTCGCCTTTTCGCTGTACCTCCAAGCCTTCCGCTACTTTCGCTTCCAGTAATCGGGAACGAATCTCTTGATACTTTTGTGCCGTAGTGTCACGGTCACGTATCAGCACTAAGTATTCCGGTTCAATCCCTGGAGAGCGTTCCAGGCGGGTCGCATACTCACCCAGACGCCGCTTGACCTCGATGCGTGTCTTACGGAGCGCATCCAATGAAGAAAGTGCTGAATTCAGTTGCGCCTGGAGATTGATATAAGCTGGGTTTTCCGGTCGCTGATTCGTGATCCGGCTTGGCCTGTCGTTCAACCTCAGTACTTCCTGCTCGAGCGCTGCGACTTTTCGCTGCGCCTGAATGATATCAGGATGCGCGCTTCCCAATCGTTCCAAGTCGGCTGACAATGCGACACGGGCATTGATAAGCCGCTTCGATGCCTCTTCCGCGTCGGGAAGTTGACCCGTCTCCTTCTCCAAGGCATCGATCTCCTGCTTCATTTTAAGAATATCCGGATGATCGGCTGAAAGATTCGCCGCAGCCGCCGCATATTCGGCACGAAGGGCCCGCAATCGCTCGGTGGAGTCCAAAATTCGTTCACCTGTAACAGATAAGATCGGCGTATTTGGTTTAATCGTGGCTAATTCTCCCTCAAGATACGTCTTGCGCTCATCAAGACTACGAATCTGCTGATCGATATCCATCAACTCACGCTCAGCTTGGTTCATCAGTTGCTGATTCAGCGGTGTCAACTCCGGAAGCGCACCATTGGCCCGTCTCTTAAACTTCGCAACCTTTTCGTCGATGTCGTTGATATGACGCTCGAGATTCTCTGCCTCTTGTTGAAGAAACGATGTGGCCTCCTGTGCTTGTCGCTCGCGGCTCTTGAGGTTTTCCCCTAGAAACAAGCTCGTCAGTTCATTCGCTACCTTTTGAGCGAGTTCCGGTGATCGGTTTTGATACGCCACAGTAAAGGCGATGGTGGCCTTGGTGGCATGCTGAG
>JACCDP010106176.1_pt1 | contig 11941 bp, 14 predicted proteins | sample 7445841 | NCBI WGS metagenome assembly JACCDP01 (sample SAMN15323441, study PRJNA562643) | freshwater metagenome | isolation source: river surface water | place: USA:Blue River Watershed | collected 2017-08-17
CAAAGAACACTCCTGAGTATTACAAAGGTTAGTAACAAATAAACACCAACTGAATTATGGACTTCTACGGTAGAGATATACAAATAATGCGTCAATCGCAAAGTAAAATGGCTTTAGAATACCTTAGCACAGTTGGTGTTCAAGTTACTTTTGAGGAATTACAACGTGTAACAGACATTTTTGTTGAATGTTGTTTAAGACCACAGGATAACGACTTAAAAGAGAGAGTTAAGAAGTTAGATAAATGGATTTTAGAAAAAAAAGTAAAACAGAATGACGGAGAATGATATCAAAGATTATCTTGAAAAGTTAAAACAAATTGAACAACAATTAAATTCAGATGATGATATTCAAGATTTTGATTTTTTAAAAGACGTTGATAAAGTGTTGGGTAGTTTAAACTCAGATTTAGCACAACAAATGAGTCAACCATTAAATAATACCGTTCCATTAAATGGGGATACGGGGATTGTTACACAAGGTGTTATGGTCAAAGTTAAAAAATTAGATACTAATGCAGTAATACCGTCATATTCAAAAATTGGTGACGCGGGTATGGATTTAACCATTACGAGAGAAATTGAGAACACTTCATTTAGTGTATCGTATGGTTTCGGTATTGCAATGGAAATACCTAAGGGATTTGTTGGTTTAGTATTCCCACGTTCATCTGTACGTAATCAAGATTTAATCCTATCTAATTGTGTTGGGGTTATCGATAGTGGATATAGGGGTGAATTACAGGCCACATTTAAAAAAACCAATGGATTAGATTCATTAAAATATAAGGTAGGAGAGAGGGGTGCCCAAATTGTTATTTTACCTTACCCACAAGTATTTATGACTGAGGTTCCTGAATTATCAAATTCTGAAAGAGGTGATGGTGGATTTGGGTCAACCGGGAAATAGGTGATATTTATATAAAATAACTTGAATTTTTAAATTAAAATATTTTGGCATTAAAACCTAAAATTGGAAAAAACTACCCTGTACCTGTATTAACAGAAGAAAAGAAAACATCACATAAAGAAAAGATTAGACAAATCATTAAGCGTCCCAAGGAAAAATTCCTTACAAAAAATCAAGAAACCTATTGGAACATTCTTGGTGAAAATCAAATAACATTATGTTTCGGTCCCGCGGGTGTAGGTAAGTCCTATATAGCAATGAAACGTGCTGTGGACCTTTTATATGACGATTCTAACAAGTATGAGAAGATTATTATAGTTAGACCCGCCGTTGAAGCTGAGGAGAAATTAGGGTCACTTCCGGGTGGTTTAGAAGAGAAATTGGATCCGTACATTTATCCATCATATTACCTTTTAAATAAGATTATTGGTAAAGAGTCTCGTGAAACTTTAAAAGACATGGGTTACATTGAAGTGGCGGCACTTGCTTACATGAGAGGATGGAACGTGGATAATACAATATTAGTTTTTGAAGAGGCACAAAATGCAACACCTTCCCAAATTAAATTATTATTAACTCGTATTGGGTACAATTCAAAATTCTTTATTTCAGGTGATTTAGAACAATCAGATAAATTCAGAGATAAAACAAAATCTGGATTATATGACGCGAAGAAAAGATTAGGTGATGTTAAAGGAATTGGAATTTTTGAATTTGGTATGGAAGATATTGTGAGAAATCCAATCATTGGTGAAATCTTAAATAGATACGATTAACAATAAAGTTAATTTTGATTAATAAACCCACATCGTTTATCATAATGGTGTGGGTTTATTGTTTACTTATAAGTCTATCTATGTTATATTACCATATGGAAATATTCATTAGCATCGACGGTGTTTTACGAAACACAATTCAAAAATTTGATTATCACTATAACGACGCATATCTAAGTGGTGAATTACCTGAGGATAACACATTTGAGTATGGTATAACAGAACCAATTCAAAATGACAATTTATTAAATTCATATAAATTCCAATCTAAAGAGGAGTTTGAATTTTTTTTATTTATCGAATACCCAATAGAAATTTTTGGTCATGCGGGGTTAAGTTATTCAACAACGTTTACTGATTTACATAAAATGATTTATGAAAATCAAGAACATAATTTTACATTAGTTGGTCTTGACGAATTGGGTAAATCAAAACCAGCAACATTATTCTTTTTATCTAAAAATGGTTACTTAGGTAATAACATTAAATTTATAAAAAGTGAAAACATTTCTGACACGTGGAAAAATTGTGATGTGTGGATTACAGACGATAAAAAAATTGTCGACTCATGTCCAGAAGACAAAAGTGTAATTAAATTCAATAACACTTATAATCAATACTTTACTTATCATAAAGAAATAACTAAATTAACTGAAATACAAGAACCATGGTTGAAATCTTTGGAAAATCCTACTACATTGATCTTGATGGAATCACAGAAAAATGTAGAACCGGAAGTCAAATAAGCGAAGAAGACGGTAGCGAAGTTACCGAAGTTAACATCTTCAAATATGAAGTAATAAAAATGTGTTTAGATAGAATTTTATCAGAATATGATGAAGTCGATGAGGGGTTAGGTCCTTTCGCACAAAACAATACTACAACATCATTTAAGATAGCATTTAACACTTTAATAAAAAATCAAATATTAATAGAAGACAATGAGTAAAGAGAACATTGAAAAATTAGAAAGTGCACTAACAAGATTAGACACAAATGAAAGTGTTGTTTATTTTTTAACATACGACACTAAAAACAATCCAAGGGCATCTGTAAAACACATTTACGACATTGCTCTTGTTTTAAAAAATAATGGTATAACATCTAAAATTCTTGTGGAGGATAACACATATGGTGGTGTCTCTGCTTGGTTAGATGAAAAGTATACAGACATTCCCGTGGTATCGATTAAAGACGATAAACCAGAATTAAAAATTGATGACATTTTAGTTGTACCTGAATATTATTCAAATGCTCTACAACAATTGGCAAATGTAAGATGTGTTAAAATTATGTTATTACAACAAAAAGATTACATGTTTGAAACATTACCAATCGGAAGTAGATGGAGTGATTACGGATTCGATAAAGTAATCACAACAACAGAGACTGCTAAGAAATATATCCAAGAGTACTTCCCCGAAAATTTAGTTCATATTATTCCACCAATTATTGGTGATAATTTTAGTCCGTCAGAATCCCTACTAAAACCATTCATTGCTATTAGTTGTAGAGATAGAATAAAAAACAGAAAAGTTATTTCAGAATTTTATTTAAAATACCCACACCTTAGATGGATTACATTTAAAGATATGGTACAATTAAGTTATTCTGAATTTTCAGACGCACTTAAAGAATGTGTGGTTTCTGTATGGATTGATGATGAATCAACATTTGGAACTTTTCCATTGGAGTCTATGAAATGTGGTGTACCTGTTGTTGGTAAAATCCCATCAACTGAACCAGATTGGTTAGATGAAAATGGTATGTGGACATATGATGAGAATAAAATTGTAGAGATTTTAGGAACATACGTTTTAGCTTGGTTGGATGGTATTGAATTAACTCAAGAAGTAAAAGATAAAATGAGAGAGACTTTATTACCATATTCATCGTCAATAACCGAAAATAATATTTTATCTGTGTTTGATTCTTTTAAAAATAAAAGAGTTGAATCAATAAAAAATGCTGTAGAAAAATTAAAACAAGAAGAAAATGAGCAATAAAAATATCACTATCATATTACCAGTTCACACCGTAGAGGGTGATTATAAAGAAATGCTAAAAATGGCATTAGAATCTGTTGAGAACTTTCATAATGATGTTAAAGTTAAAATTGTTTGTCCAACAGATGTAAAAAATAAACTTAACGATTTTGAATTTGGTCAAAAATTAGAAGTAGAAGTTGTTTCTAACACATCTAAAGAAACTGATTTTTGCAGTCAAGTAAACATTGGGATATCTGCGTGTGATACCGAGTGGTTTAGTATTTTAGAAATTGACGACCAATACAGACCAGTATGGTTAAGTTTGGTTACTGAATATGTAAAACATAACCCTGACGTTGATGTATTCTTACCGGTTGTAAGAGATATTAATACTGAAGGTAAGTTTATCAGTTTTACAAATGAATCTACTTGGGCATATGGGTTTTCAGAAAAACAAGGATTTTTAGATAATGAAGTATTATTAGATTTTCAAAATTACCAGACAAGCGGTGGTTTATTCAGAACAAATGTGATTAAAGAGAACGGTAATTTTAAAGAAAATATTAAACTAACCTTCCTATATGAATTCTTATTACGTTTAACTCATAACGGAGTAAAGATATTAACATTACCAAGAATCGGTTACCAACACGTAAACTTCAGAGAAGACTCTCTATTTTGGAAATATAAAAATAATGAGGAAACTAAGTTAAGTGATGATGAAGTAAAATTTTGGTTGGAAACCGCTAAGAAAGAATTTTTCTTTAAAAATAAACGCGATGTAAATTACACAACCAATTAATGCCAAGACCGAGAACCCAAAAAATTTATTTTGGTGAGGATCAAGAAAAGGCGGTAGTCAGATATCTAGAAAGTTCTGATGAAGCAGAAAGAAATAAGATATTCAATGAATATTTGAGAGAACCCCTTATCATAATGGTCGAAAGTATTATTCGACGTTATAAACTTTACAGAAAAGACATGGAATTTGAAGAAATTCATACAGACACCATGTCCTTTCTTATTACTAAAATTAATAAATTTGACCATACTAAGAATACTAAGGCTTATTCATATTTTGGTACCATCTGTAAAAACTACCTTATGGGTGCAATACAGAAAGATACTAAGGAACAGAATAGACAAGTTTCTTATGATGATATATCCTCCGACATGGAAGATAGTCCAACCTTATCATATGTAATTGATGAGTACATTATCGATTTTAGAGATGTCATTATAAAACTAACCATTTCATTAGAAGAGTTCATGGAAAATGAAAATCTAAATGAAAATGAACAAAAGTTAGGTTACGCCCTACTTGAAATCTTTAGTAATTTTGATAAGATTTTTCAAGTAGGTGATGGAAACAAGTTCAATAAAAACTTAATATTATTGTCCCTAAGAGAAATGACCTCATTATCAACTAAAGAGATTAGAATATCAATGAAACGATTCAAAAAGTTATATGATGGTATTTTAGGTGGATTTTTAGAATAAATCTATTTATTGATATGAGAACACAGAAAAATAACATTACATTAGACATAGATTCGGCCTTAGCACTAATGCAAGAAATCTATAATGATGTTGTTGAAAATAGAAACACAGCGTCCACCATTTTGAGAAAAATGATGAGTTTTATGAAGGATGCTGAGGATATGAGTACAATTGGTCCCGTTATTAAAGAACAACAAAAGATTTTAAATGATTGTACAGAGAAGAAAATTTCATTAGTTAAGTTACAGGGTGTTTTACTTAAACAAACGACCGGAGGTGGTGGTAAAAGTGGTCCGTTGGGTACGTTATCTGAAGAGGATAGAGAAATATTAGAAAAATTAATGAACTCAGATGATGATAACAAAACTACTAACTATAAATTATAATGAGTAAGTTAAAGACCACCAAAAATAAAATTAAGTCAAAATTAGAGGTCATTAAAAAATTTAATGATGAGGCAAAACCATTTGATGAAAATAGTTTTGACTTGTTATTAAAAGACTTACCATCTTCATCTGATTTTATTGGTAAGAAGGTTGGTGATTTAACAAATAGTTTAAAGAAAAAAAAGGAAGAATCAGGTAATATTTTTGGTGATTTAGTGGGGATTGTTGATTCCTTTTTGGCGACAGGTCAAAAGGTTAAATCACAAAATCCTTTAGAAACAAAATCAAGAATTAAACAACATGCAAGTGATTCAATTGATGTAACATTACAATCATCAAAACAAATTGTTCTCGATAATGTAAAAAAAATATTATTCGCGGGTGATGGTATTTGTGGAACTAATAAAAATTTTACCGGACCTCAGTTTGATACTGTTAGATTAAAACCAAAAGAATTTGATTTTTTAAACGTACTAACAGTTGCTCCCGAAAGTAATGTGGGTAAAATAGTATACGAACCATTAAACACAGTTACGAGTAAAGAAAAAACAAATAGAGAACTTTACACCACATTTTCAGGAACACAATATAGGTTTGATACCACAAGTAATAAAACATTATTTGACATGAATTGGAGTAGTGGTGACCAAGAATTTATTCTTTCGGGATTAACTCAGGGAACCAGTTCTGTTCCAGTTGAAAACTTTTTAAACGACTATTATTCATCAATAGAACTTCCCGACATAGCGGGTATTACAAAAATGGCAATGTTAATGACCATTCAAGGAGATTCAAGTGAAACTCCATTGTTTACCGGTGCGTTTAATGATTTAAATAGATTAATCACTAAACTATGTTCTGTTTGTGGTAATCCTAAAAAAACGAATACGTTGTCTAATCAAAACGCAATTGATTTATTTAATGAAAATGATGAAGACCTTGAATTGTATTTTAATTTTGATGATGTGGAAGGTATTGACTTAGATGATGAAAATGCCAGATATCGAAAAGTATTACGTTTCCAAGATTGTAACAATTTTGAGGTCCCTGTCAATACTGACTTATTTGAAGACTTTGTTTACTTATCAGGTAAAAAAAATCTAAACGATTTGGTTAGTAGTACTTTAAATAAAGTCGCCGCAGATTCGTTTGAACAATCAGACGGGTCATCAATCACTTTAGGTGATTTCCAAGTATCGATAAACAATCTTTTTATTTTAAATTTACCTAAGGCACTTATAATGAGTGTAATATCACCAAAAATATTCTTACCTATTGTTGTTGTATATAAGTTATTTAAATCAGTAATTACATCTACCGCAAATCAGGTTGTGGAAACCGCTAAAGAGTTTATGAAAAAATTCTATAAATTATTTAGTGCAATTATTAAAGATTTGTTTTGGAAATTTATCAGTGAATTTTGGAAAAGAGTAAAAGTAGATTTATTAAACTTCGTTTTAAAATTGGCACAAAAAATCTTAAAAAATAAATTAAAAAGATACTATGGTGTTATTGGAATATTGATAGCACTATTAACTAAAATTTTAGAACAGGGATTTGATAATTGTTACGATTTGTTCAATGCCGTAATTTCAACATTAACCACAGCAATTAACACTTCTATACCATTAAAAATACCACCAGTTTTATTGTTAATAACACCGTTCTTACCTGGATATAGCCCTGAAAGAGCATACATGGCGGCAATAGAAGGAATGTCCGCCGCTGGTATACCTACAGGACCAATAAATGGAGAACCAAATGATTTCATTGAAGCACATAAGAAAGTTATTTTTGCGGTAAACGAAGAAGAAAATAATTTTGGAGCATTTGATGCGGTTACAATCCCAACACCAGCGGGTTATATGGAAACATTTATTAAAAGAAGAGTTGGATAATATGGATAAAGAAAAATTAATAGAAATTGCCACTGATGTTGAGAATAAATCAAACAAAGATTTATTCATTTGTGTAAATGAACTTTACGACGAACATCAAAAAACAAAAAACCTTATAATTGACTTAACGAGACATTTAGAAAGTGTTGAAAACCTTTATAATACCGTTAATAAAGAAGTTGAAAAAAGAATTAAGAAGTAATGAAAATAATTGATATTGCAATATGTGTTGATAATATTGACCCAAAAGGAATGGGTAGAATTCGTTGCGTCAGATATAATGATTATGTTGGTGAAAAAGAGAATTCTGTAAAATATACAAAATGGTCTCAAGATGATCCATTTATCGCCTCACCATTTTTACCAAATAACATAAATTTTATTCCTGAAAATGGACAATCGGTTAAACTTTTAAATTATAATACCGATAACGAAAACATTAATTTAGAATATATTGCAGGTCCATTTACAACTCAGTTCGATTTTAATGGTCAAACATTTTCACAACAAATCGAAAACACCACATATGGTGTAGCAACAAAACATAGGGGGGATATAAAAAAATCTAGTGGCGAATTTATTAAAAATAAATCTGAAAATTCACTTGCTAAAGATAAAGATTTTGCAATTTACGGAAAATATGGTTCGGACATTTTATTTACAGAAAATGGATTACAATTAAGAGGAGGTAAACTTCTATCAAAAGAGGCTGCGAGTTATCTTAATAGAGAAACTATGTTAACTCATCCATTGATGGCCGACAAATCATCAAGACTTTACTTGAAAAAATTCCCTAAAAAAATGACATTGGGTAGTAGAAAAGTAAAGAAAACAAATGTTGAGGTTAAAGGTATCAAAACTATCGTCGAGTATGATATAGAAGGTTCTCTTTCAAACGTAACTGGAGTTACTTTTAATGTTTATACTGTTAAAAGTGAGTATGGCGAAACATTCAAGTCTAACTTTTTTACTGAAAATACTTCAATACCAATGGCATCTGTTAAATTAATTAACACTGACGATACAAGTTCCACAGTTACATATAGAGAAGATGTATCTTCAGTAGAAGATGCATATAAAACAATTAGGGATACAATTTTTACAATACACGATATTGGGTTAGGAGAATTAAATACATTATATACTAATGAAGATGAAAGACATCCTATTTTTTTTAGACCTAAAATCGGTGGTGAGTTGTCAAGATTTGGAATTAGTCAAACTGAAGATAGTAATAAAAAAACAATATTAAATAAAATCAGTGTCAGTAGAATCGGACCAACAAGTGGATTATTGTGGTCAGCAACAAAGACAAAACCTCCCGTATTATCTAAAGATTATGTTGAGGAATTTTTAAAGATAGATCAAAATACGCCAGAACAAACATTTGCTACTGTTACATCAGATAAAATTTATTTTTTATCCACTGATTTAGGTTCAAATGAAGGGGAAAATCCAATTAATTTTAAATCATTGGATAAGTACGATTTCACTCAAGAAGACTACATTAAAAATATTGATCCAAAAACATACTCAACTGTTAGAGGGGAAAATCTTTTAACATTACTTAGAAGTATGATTCAAGTAATTTTTACACATAGACACAACCCACTTAAACCAATTATTGGACAAACTGAATACGCAGAAGGTGAGGAGTTAAAAAAACTTTACCAAACCGTGGAAAACGATATTTTAAATAAATCGATTAGAATCAACTAATTTGATATTTATTAATAAAAAAGATGTCATATTTCCGTTCATATTTTGAGAAGAATAATACCATCATTAAAAATTCTCAGGTTAACACCGCAAAAAACCCAACAACTGAGATTTTTTATGGTTCTGGTTTTTCTAAATTTCTATTTAAAGTCGATTTTACTGACTTAATATCTAAAGTTAATTCGGGTGAACACGTTGTTACTGCAGGTACTACACATACACTTCATTTAACAAATACTATATTTGGTGATGAAACGTTCTTGGGTGCCAAAAGAGGAACGGGTAGACAAAGAACTAATTCATTTGATTTAATATTATTTCAAATACCTGAGTTTTGGGACGAAGGTTTGGGATTCGACTATGAGGATGGTGGTTATGATTTCACAACCGGTAATGTAACCTTCGATGAGAGACCATCCAACTGGTATAATAGAACAACCATAAACGAATGGACAGCGGAAGGTGTTTATGGAACAAATCCAACAGTTATTGATACCGTTCATTTTGATAATGGTAATGAAGACTTAAATGTCGACGTAACCAATTATGTAAATGGTATAATAACCGGTAACACTAATCATGGATTAGGTCTGGCATTTGCGGTTGTATATCAAGATTTAACACCTGAAGTTGATAGATCCGTGGCTTTCTTTACAAAATATACACAAACATTTTTTGAACCGTACGTTGAAACTTTCTTTGATGACAGAATTAACGACGATAGGAATAATTTTGTAGAAAAAGTAAATCAAAATCTTTACCTATATGTCACTAAGGGTACTAATTTCTATGATTTAGACACATTACCTACGGTAGATATTTTAGATAGTACCAATACAATCATAAGTGGATTATCCAATTTAACATCAACAAAAATAAGAAAGGGAGTTTATAAAATAACATTTGGGTTAGATGGTGTATTGTGTGATGGGAGAAGATTCTTTTTTGATAAATGGAAAGGTTTAAGTTTAGATGGTGTAGACATTTCAGATGTAACACAGAAATTCATCCCTAAACCATATACATCTTTATATACTGTCGGTCAAAATCAAACAGATTTAGATAGATATGCAATACAATTTTTTGGCATAAAACAAAATGAGAAAGTTAAAAGAGGTGAGAAACGTAAAATTGTTGTTACATTCAGATCCATCAATAATCCGATAAATACGTTATTTGACGAGGTTTATTATAGATTATTTATCAAAGAAGGTAGAACTGATGTGATTGTTCATGATTGGACACAAATCGATGTAACAAATGAAAATTCATTTACATTAGACACTTCCATTTATATACCAAGAGAATATTATATGGAAATAAAAGGTAAGACTCATAATGAAGAAATATTCTACAATGAGCACATTAAATTCGAAATATTATCTGAGAAATAAAACTATTTATAACTATGGAATTAAATGATTTAATTAAAAAACACATAAAAAATGTCATTAAAGAAAATGAAATGACAGAAAATTATATGTTTTTCGGTAACCTACAACAAATACACAGACAATGTGAGATGTTGTTAAAAATGGACCCAAAAGAATTGGATAATATTATTAAAAACGGTCACGATTGGGCTGATGATCACGTATCTGAAGCCAAGAACAACATGGACCAAGTTTTTGATTTCTTCATGAATGAAACAAAAAAGGGAGAAAGTGATATGAATGAATCAAGTAGTCCAGCACAACAAGCGGCCATTGCCATCAATATGAAAAAAGAAGGTAAAAAACCTAAAAATGAATCATATGGTGAAATAGACGAAAGTAAAAATTGTCCTACTGATCCATCAAAATGGTCAGCATCTAAAGCGGCCGCCAAAGCTAAATTTGATGTTTATCCAAGTGCTTATGCGAATGGTTGGGCGGCAAAAAATTACAAAGCTAAAGGTGGTGGTTGGAAAAAATGTAAATAATATGAATATCATCGTATCTAAAGAAGATAAAGAATATATAGAAGAATCGTTAAAATCAGGTGAGGTCTTACAAGAAGACCTTAGAAGATGGTTTAAAGAAAAATGGGTAGATGTTAGTAAAAAGGTAGATGGTAAACATCCTCCATGTGGTAGAAAAGATGCAGATGGAAAATCATATCCTAAATGTAGACCTTCTAAAAAAGTCTCTAAAGAAACACCAAAAGTGGCGTCTTCTTATAGTAAGAAAGAAAAGAAGTCGATGACTTCACAAAAGAGAAGAGCGGAAAAAAAGGAACCAAAAGTTGGTAAGGGTAATAAACCAACAATGACACAATTCGACGAACAAAAAACTAAAAAAATGATTATAAGTATAACTGAAGACCAATTTGAAAGATTATTTGAATATAATGAAGACACTCCGGTATTAATATACGAAGATGAATTTGGTTCTATTGAAAAAACCAATTTTGAATCAGGTAACATGTTAAACGAGGCAGAATATCAAGGACGTAAAGTTCAACTTGGTAAAATCATGCAAGGTGATATTAAGAAATTCAAAGTCTACGTTAAAAACGATAAGGGTAAAGTTGTAAAAGTTAACTTTGGTTTTGGCGGTAAATCGGCCAAGGGTAAGAGAATGGTTATTAAGAAAAACAACCCACAAAGACGTAAATCATTTAGAGCAAGACACAATTGTGAAAATCCAGGTCCTCGTTGGAAACCGAGATATTGGGCATGTAAAACTTGGTAATTAATAATATTTCACATCAACCCCACATTCAAGGAGGAGTTGGAGAGATTTCTTTTGAGATTCATCCCACTTCTCCTTATTTTTTGTGGTACA
>JACCDP010155576.1_pt1 | contig 11941 bp, 8 predicted proteins | sample 7445841 | NCBI WGS metagenome assembly JACCDP01 (sample SAMN15323441, study PRJNA562643) | freshwater metagenome | isolation source: river surface water | place: USA:Blue River Watershed | collected 2017-08-17
GATTTCAGGTCCATATACAAATACTTTTCCTTTTCCCAATTTTGCTTCAAAAGCGGCAACACCATCTTGCAAGTAAGCTTGTCCAAACGCCCAACCACTTCTTAAAGTTTTATCAGAAGCAAACCAAGCAAGCGGTGTGATGGCGCCATTTGCAATGGCATCGGGTTGTACTTTAAATACAGGGCTATTATTAAAATAAACATCTGCAGTATTTTTCATGCCCCAATTTGCTTTTACCGTAGGAGCTACTGCTACTTGTAAGATACTTCCTGGGATATAAAATTTCTCTCCCGGAAGTGTGCGCTCTTTTCCATTATTCATTTCGGTAATAGCATTTTTAACAGGTAGTTTTAAATGGTATGCAAGGTTGGCACTTGATCCTATTGTAATCACTGTACCTCCTGCTTCTATAAAGGTCTTTAAAGCAGGAATAGATTTTTCCGCACTTATTCTTCCAACCATTGAATGAAATTCAGCAGGAATCTCGTCTAGGTTTGGTTCTCTCTCATCATAAGGTGAAGCGGGTCCTGCAACTAAAGATGGGATGGCTCCATCAACAAAAACGATCGCATCAAATTTCTCTTTTAAATTACCCGCATTGATTTCCTTTGCATACAATAATTTAAAATCAAAATGATGTTGCTCTAAAATCCATCTTACCCAACCAGAAGGCATAGATCCACCATAACGATCCCATAACCCAATTTTTAATGCTGAAATTTTAATGGCATCTGTTGGAAGATTTTCAACTGCTATGTAATTTAAACCTGCTTTTGCAATCGTCTCTTTGTCTTTCGATTCATCTGCCATTTCGAAATAAAATCCTTGTTGATTTTTATAAACAGATTTACCCGCTTTTAATAAATCATTGATTTTAATAAAACTATTATTATCATTAGATTGGATCGCATAAAATTTATTAGCAGTTCCAGGTGTGAGTAATACAGTGCTTTTTACATTTTGTAATTGACCATAAGGGATGGCTTCAAAAGGACCATTAAAATCATCTAAGATTCTATCAAACTCAACACCCATAGTATAAGCTGGCGTCCATCCTGCCGCATCGTAAGGGCGCACTGGCGGTCCTCCTGGATATAAGAAATCATTTGGATGATCCTGTGGATCAAACATATCCAAAACATGTGCTCTAAATGCTTGGTTGGTTCTTACTACATAAGAACCTGCTGGATAATTTTTTCCATTCACAACAAAATCATTTGTTGATTTATGCACTTTGATACCACTTTGAATTAAAATATTCACAAAGGCAACCGCGCTACTTGTTTGAATTGCAGGAATAATATAGCCTCTAGGATCTCTTAATGCAGGGGCTTTATACACTTTAGCATAATTTTGTAATGCAATACTATCTACACGCGTATCTCTTTTTTCTGTTTTTAATTGTTCAGTCAACATTTCAACTTTGTTTGGAGAAAGGGTCCAGTTGTCTCTGTTGCCAGATTCAATGGCTTCTTTACCCATTCTATACATATTCAATAACACTTCGTCTTTATGTCTTGCTGCATAATTGAGTACGGCATAATTTAATGAAATAGAATAGTCGATAGAATTTTTGAAATACCATTTTTGTGGTGCAATTGGAAAAGGTAGTCCACTATTTGGAATCAATCTTTGAGGCACTAAAGGAATATTCATTGGAGTTGGACTACCAATAATTTCTGTTAAGATACCAACAATATTATGGTAGTATGCAGTGGTTCTTAATCCGCCATTCCACCATGTAGAATAAACAGATCCACCCTTCATAGTATAACCAGGTTTTTGCTCGGCATTTAAACGACTACTCATTGCAGCACCCATTGCATCTAAACTTGTAATCAATAATGGACTATACACATAATTAAATGGATCTCTGTAAGGAGGGCCTGCCACAACGGTTCCAGCCGGACCTGTTTGATGGTGGTTGTATAAAATTTGAGGCATCCACTCTATATATTGTTGACGACTCATATTTTTTGATTCACTCATATTCATCATAAAAAAGTCACGATTATTATCATGCCCAATATATTTTTGGTATAAGCGTGGTAATGCTGAAGTAGATCTTTTTAAAGTATCTGTATTACGCATGTACCAATTTGAAACTAATTCTTGTCCATCAGGATTTGCGTGTACAAATAAAATGATGGTATTTTTTAAAATATTTTTTGTTTCCTCGTCTTGTCTTGTGATGATCTGGTACATAGTTTCTATCCATTGATGAATACCCACTACTTCGGTTGCGTGTAATCCACCATCAATCCACACTACTGCTTTTCCATCATCAGCTAATTGCTTCGCATCTTCATCTGATAATCCTTCTGCTCTTGCAAGCTTTTGAGAAATCGATTTATATTTTTGTATTTGCTTAATATTTTCGGGGCTGGATACGATCATCATATAATGATTGCGACCCTCCTCCGTTTTACCCATTGTTACTAATTTAACTTTGTTAGAACTGGCTTCTACTTTCTTTAAATAAGCTTCTGTTGCGGTGAAAGTGGTTAACTTATAATTGTCACCGATATTAAATCCAAAATGACTTTTGGGACTAGGAACAGATTGTGCAATAAGTTGAACACTTAATAATAGCACAAAACCGATTAGAGATAGAATACGACGCATAGTGTTGTTTTTTGTTCAAACTAAAGTTAACTAGGTAGGCTTGAATTTTAAAACAAATTTTACGAATGGATGAAGGTCACATTATTGTATTCTGAACAGCGTGATCTGGGCACTAGGTATGGCTGGCCTAGAAGGATTGGTTAAAGCACTTGTTTTTAATAATTGCGTTTGATTGTGTTTAACACTAAAAAATAATTCTAGGTAATCATCCGTTCCAAAGAGGATGATTGCTTGCCCCGAAAAAATATTTTTGACGCCTACGGCGCCAGTCAAAAATTGCCTAAGGGTATTAGGGTAAGCAGCGCCATTGCGCCTCAACCAGATACTGATTTCGTCATTTGCAATTTGAGTATTAGAAACTTGCAGACTATACTGAACTAGATAGGCCCCTGCTTTTACAACAAGCAGCCTGGTTGGATCTAGGCTGGAGTTAAACCCAATGGAAACCTCATTTTGAGCTATCGTATCGCGCCACTTGACTGCCGTGGCCGTATTGATTAGTGCCGTTTGCCTTGCTGTATCTGTAAAGGCACCAAAATGCGTCTCGAATGGCAGAAAGCCTAAACTCAATGCCAGTTCGGAAGCTGTTATTTCTCCCTTATTCAATTTTTGATTGATTCTATTGCTTAAGCTCGCCGTATCTTTTTTATCTAACTTGAATGCAAATGCTTGGATGGATGCCTTGCTTAAAATCTTAAGACTATCTGGGATATTATTGACCTTATCTATTTGCAATGCCAATTTAAAAGCAGGTATATTATTTACACCAGTGCCTCCCTGAGGGATACTTAAAACACCTTCTACATTTTCTGCCAATACATGGTCTGCTGAAAAAGCGTAAGCGGCATATTGAATTTGTTGTTGTCCAATCCGTATAAATTGTAAATGATTTTCCGGATCAATTTCTACACGTATAAAATAAGTAGCAGCAGTCCAATTAATTTTTTCAAATGCACCAATGGTGATTACTTTAGCAGGTTCTGCAGCGCCAATTAAAATAGTAAACAAACCCAATGGATTTGTTGTTACAGATTTTATTTCTTGATAAAGTAGTTCTTCAGATACTGTATCTTCTAAAATACTAATTCTAACTTGTATTTGTTTATTGGGCATAATCACGCCATAGCTTGTCCTTGCTGCAGCCTGAAACGTAATACCCTTTTGGTTTTGACTCAATCCAATTTGATAACAAAATAGAAATACAATCATTATTGTTAGTGTAATGCATCTCATGGTTTTATAAATTTTATAGTCTTGATCGAATAATTGTTGTTGCCATCAAACATCATGGACTCAGGTAAATAAAACACTTGCATGATATAAACGCCACTGGGCAGTCCATTCATATCTACTTTTTTTCCTGCATAACCACTTCTGTATTTTGTTGGGTCACTAAGAATGAATTGACCGTGTAAATTATAAATTGAATATCCAAATAAAATAAGATCGGGCTCTTTTGAAAAAAGGATCATCGCATCTCCACGAAAAGAAGTTCTTAATTCAATACTGGGATGGTATTTTCCTTCTAATGCATCCTTGTTAAATCGATTGATACTGGGTTGTAAAAAACCGGCACTAAAATGATATTGATTCGATTGGTCTAAAGCGATGGCGGTCAGTCCTAGATCCAAGCGCCAATCTACTTGCAAGCCATCCAATTTATTTGTTACAAAATGATCAGAAGCGAGACTAAATATTTGTAAAGGCAGTTGTTGTCCATGCAATCGAGGAATAGCTAGTTGAAATAGAATCAGTAGTGAAAACTTATTTGAATGAAGATGGCGCATGGATTAAACCTAGCAATTCCATTTGCTTATTTTTCAAGTATTTATACCTTGAATTGTTAATACCGAAAAAATTCGGTGCTATTGAATTTTAAATCATATCCAATCAAGATATTGATAAAAAATATTAACTTTATTGCGTGAACTTAATGAAAGCAATTATGAGGTATAAAATTTTGATTTTAGTTATGAGCATTGGCTTCTTTGGTTGTAGCAAAGGAGGAGACAGTCCTGCACCAACGCCAACTCCAACGCCACCTGTTGTGGTGGTAGAACCAAGCTTAACTGCCACGGGCGGGGTCATTATTGATATAGATCCGGGCGCAACTAATATTTACACTGTAGTAGGTACTTCACAAAGAATAGAAGTTAAATTGGCTGCAATCCCTGCAAGCGGAGTAACCATTGATACTAAACTGATTAAAATCTCAGACAACACCAATGCCTTCACTAATAGTATTTCCTCTACAAGTCTAACAAATCCAATTACCGTAACTGGTATATTACCTGGAGTGTTATACAATCTTTCGGTGGTGGTTACCTCTAAAACGACCGCATCGAATACTAAAACAATAGAATTCAAAATGGCTTCAAAATAAGCCAACCACTTATAAAATATTGATCCCTTATCTTTTTAGATAGGGGATTTTTTTTGTATCTTATGTCTTGAAATTTATTGCATCATCATTATAAAAAATTACTATGCCAATTCAAATGATTAAACGCATCCTATTATGTGTTTGTTTATTAAGTTTTTCTTTGCCCAATTTTGCGCAAAAAAAATACACCGAAAAAGATTTAGCTGCACTAAAGCAAACCCTTATGCAGTCTGTTGCTGGTAAGTCTAAGGACGTGCAAGTGATGGTGGATCAAATTTTTAGTTTTGCCGAATTAGGATTTCAAGAAGTTGAAACTTCAAAGTATATCACATCTGTATTGACAAAAAACGGGTTCACTGTAGAAAATGGTATTTCAAATGTACCAACTGCGTGGATGGCTAAGTGGGGATCTGGTTCGCCAGTCATTGCATTAGGTAGTGATGTGGATTGTATTCCTAAAGCCTCTCAAAAACCAGGCGTAGCTTATAAAGCACCGATTGTGGAAGGCGCACCTGGTCATGGTGAAGGACATAATTCTGGACAAGCTGTGATTATTTATGCAGCCATTGCGATGAAAGAATTAATGGAGCGTGAAAAGTTACCAGGTACTATTTTAATTTGGCCTGGTATTGCCGAAGAATTAGTTGGTACAAAAGCATGGTATGTACGTGATGGATATTTTAAAAATGTTGACGCTTGTATTTTCACCCATGTGAGTGGTGATTTTACTTCTAGTTATGGTGACAATGGAGGGAATGGTTTAGTGAGTGTGCGATTTGATTTTGAAGGAGAAGCGGCGCATGCAGCTGGCCAACCTTGGAGAGCTAAAAGTGCGTTGGATGCGGTAGAATTAATGAATGTGGGATGGAACTTTAAGAGAGAGCATCTTAAGCCTACTAATAGATCACACTATGTGATTGTAGATGGAGGTGACCAGCCAAATGTGGTTCCAAGTAAAGCAAGCGTGTGGTATTATTTTAGAGAACGTACTTACGAGGATATTAAGATGAATTATGAATCGGGCATCAAAATTGCACAAGGTGCAGCGATGATGACGAATACAAAAATGACACATCAAATGTTAGGCACTGCATGGCCTGGTCATTTTAACAAACCACTTGCAGAAGCAATGTATGCGAATATTAAAAAAGTGGGTATGCCTGTTTGGGATGAAAAAGATATTGCATTGGCAAAGGGTGTACAGGCTTTGGTGGAAGCACCTAAGAAAGACCAACAAGGCAATCCAATTGATGGATTGAAAACCAGTATTGATACTTTAAAGGGTTCTGTGGCATTTTCTTGGGGTGGAGGATCTGATGATATTGCAGATATCTCTTGGAACCTACCAACGATTGTGTTAAGGTATCCAGCAAATATCCCAGGCACAAAAGGACACCATTGGGCAGATGCCATTGCTATGGCGACACCAATTGCGCACAAGGGATCTTTAGTGGGTGCAGAAGCCACAGCAATGACTTTATTGGATTTGTTTACTAAGCCTAGTTTGGTAGCAGATGCAAAAAAATATTTTAATGAAGTACAAACTAAAGATGTGAAGTATATTCCTTTTATCACTAAAGATGATCCTCCTGCAATTCATTTGAATAAAGAAATTCAAGGCGCGTTTAGAAGCCAACTTGAAAAGTTCTATTACGATCCAAGTAAGTATGGTACTTATTTAGAGCAATTGGGTGTTGTTTATCCAACTATCAAGCAGTAGATTATTCAATGTAGAAAGGGCGAAAAAATTTATACAAAAAAAGAGGGAGCAACTGCTCCCTCTTTTTTTATCCTGTCTTTAATATTATTTTTTACTAGCAATCGCACCAATCGCATAAACCAATTTATCTAAATCCTCAATTCTAGTGTACACATGAGGCGTGATTCTTACACAGCTTACATTTTCCCAGACAATACCTACCGTATGAATTTTATATTTCGAAAACAAAGCACTGTCTAGTTCTGCGGGTGTCATACCATCCACACTCACACCGCAAATACCACAAGCAAATTCTGGTTTAAAAGAAGTATGAATTTTTACTTTAGGAATTGTTACTACTTTACTTGCCCAATAATTTTTTAGATAACGAATACGTTCCTCTTTTCGTTTACTACCAATTGCAGTATGAAAATTAATAGCTTCTCCAATGCCTTGTTCAATAGGAAAGCTTCTTGTACCAAGGGTTTCAAATTTTCTTATATCAGCACTGTTTGGTTGATCATTACAAACCAATGGCCATATTTTAGCAATATTTTCTTTCTTAATCCAGAGCATGCCTGAGCCAATTGGGGCGGATAAAAATTTGTGCAATGAAGTACCAAAATAATCGCAACCCAATTCTGATACCTTAAAATCTAGTAAACCAAAACTATGCGCACCATCCACAATAGTTTCAATACCATGTCGTTTTGCCATCGCACATAATTTTTTAACTGGCATGATTTGTCCAATCCAATTAATCACATGCGTGATAAGAATAATTTTAGTCTTTGGCGTGATTGCTTTTTCAAAAGCAGCAACAATTTCATCTTCGTCTTCTATTGGAAATTTAAAATTCAATTGGTTGTATACGATACCATCCCTACTACTTCTTTGTTTCAAAGCATTGATCATATTTGGATAGTCCTGCTTGGTACCAATAACTTCGTCACCCGCTTTTAAGTTTAATCCAAAAATTACGGTATTCAATGCCTCAGTTGCATTTCGGTTAATGGCCACTTCTTCTGGATCTGCGCCAGCAAGTTGGGCTAATTTATACCTAAGTGGCTCCCTTCCTTGATCTAATATGCGCCACATAAAATAAGACGGGCCTTCGTTAGATAATTTATTATAACGTTCAACCGCTTCTTGCACAATTCTAGGACTAGGACTTACGCCTCCGTTATTTAAATTGATGATATTGGGACTTGCGGTATAGCCTTGCTGCACCACCGACCAGTAATCCTCATCTGCTGCAATTTCAAAAGGCGATAAAGCTTGTTTTTGCAAGCTGAGATGTTGAAATTCTGCGGCATGTGCCTGATGGAATAGACTATTTGCAGAAAAAGCCCCAGCAGCTAATCCTAATTTCTGAATGAAATTTCTACGATTTGACATAAGCTAGATTTGTACCATCAATTTAATTAAATTTTTGACACCATGTTGCGCAAAACTTTAGTAAATTAGATTCCTACTAAAATTTAAATTTTGCCAGCTATGAAAAAGCAAATCTTATTCCCACTAATTTTCGGTTTTATTTCCACTTTGGCAATTGCTCAAGTGCCTAATGATGTGTATCGCATGGAAGCAGTCTCAAGACCTAAAATTTCACCAGAAGGTAGTTGGATTTTATATAGTCAATCAAAAATTGATGCTGCAAAAGATAGATCAGTGTCCAAATTGTATATGATGTCGGCTGATGGAAAAGAGACTATCACTTTAACAGAACAAACAAAGGGTGTTGGCAATTACCAATGGAGTCCGGATGGAAAATACATTTCTTATTTAACCAAAGGAAAAGATGAGGACAACGGTTCACAAGTATTTTTAATGGATAGACGAGGTGGAGAAGGCGTTCAGCTAACAAATATCAAAGGAGAGATTAATGATTATGTTTGGTTTAATAGCGGTAAAAAAATGATTGTAGTTGTAAAAGACTTTAACTACGCAGATACTGCAAAGTCTAAAATTAGAACTCCATATGAAATGACCAGGTATAAATTCAAACAAGATAATGAGGGCTATTTAGACAATCGTAAAACACATATCTATTTATTTGATTTAGCAACAAAAAAATTAGATACTTTAACAAGTGGAAATTACAATGAGGGAGATGTTGCTATAAGTGCAGATGATTCAATGATTGCTTATGCGAGTAATGTTTCAGAAAATCCTGATAAGAACTCTAATAGCGATATATTTTTATTAAAATTAACCAAAGGTGCTACACCATTACAGCTTACTAAATTCAAAGGAGCTAATAACAGTCCAGTATTTAGTCCTGATAATTCTAAAATTGCATTTTTACAATCTAGTTCTGAAAGAAATTATGACATGTACGATATTGCACAACTTGGCGTATATGACCTTAAGTCAAATACTTCAATGATTGTTTCAAAAAATTATGATCGTGCTTTTTCTTCCATTTTTTGGTCTAAAGATGGTCAGTCTATTTTATCATTAATTGAAGACGATAGAAAACAAAATTTGGTACAATTTAATATTCAAACCCAAAAGCCAGAGCAATTAACCAATGATATGGGAGTTTATAGTTCTATGGATATGAATGACAAGGGAGATATGGTTTTATTATTTGCTAATTTAGAAACACCGAATGAAATTTATACCTATCAAAATAAAAGCACAAAAAGATTAACGCATTTGCAAGATGCTTTTGTAGCAAGTTTAAAAAAGGGATACCATAAAGGATTTCAATCAACTTCATCTGATGGCACTTTAGTTTCTGGTATTTTGCATTTACCAGATAGTGGAGCAAAAAATTTACCATTGATCTTGTTTATCCATGGAGGCCCTGTGGCGCAAGATGATTATGCATTTGATATGACTAGTCGTATTTATGCAAATGCAGGATATGCTGTGGCTAACGTGAATTATAGAGGAAGTAGCGGAAGAGGACTTGCATTTACGAATGCGATTTATGCAGATTGGGGTAACAAGGAAGTGAAAGACATTGTTGGGGCAGCAGACTATTTAATTAAAGAAGGAATTGCCGATCCAAATAGACTTGGTATTGCTGGCTGGAGCTATGGTGGTATTTTAACGAATTATACCGTTGCAACAGATAAGCGATTTAAAGCTGGTGTTAGTGGTGCTGGAAGTTCATTGATGCTTTCGGTATATGGATCAGATCAATACATTGCGCAATACGAAGAAGAATTAGGTAAGCCTTGGGAAAATCCTAAAAAATGGGAAGCTTTGTCTTATCCATTCTATAAAGTAAAGGAGATCAAAGCACCTGTTTTATTCATGGCAAGCCAGGCAGATTTTAATGTGCCTGTAATTGGCGCCGAACAAATGTATCAAGCATTTAAATCAGAAGGGATTCCAACAGAATTGATTATCTATCCAAATCAAAACCATGGTATACGCGTACCAAGTTATATTGTGCATCGTCATAACGCACATATCAATTGGTTCAATAAATATTTGAAATGAAAATAATCATCACCTGGCTGTTATTTGTAGGTGTGATTGCAGTGAATGCGCTGGCCAATATTTTACCCATTAATGGATATAATACTGGCCAGATTTCTGCATTCTATCCCAATGCATTTGTGCCAGCAGGCTTTACATTTTCTATTTGGGGTGTGATTTATTTATTGTTGTTATCTTATACAATTGGATTTACGTACTATTCAATTAAAGGCCAACAACATCCCAAAGCTTTTATATTTATTGATCGAATCAATACTTATTTTTTATTGACTTGCATTTTCAACATGTCTTGGATTGTTGCATGGCATTATTTACAAATTGAATTATCTGTGCTAATCATGTTATTGTTTTTAACTACACTTATTCAATTGTTTTTGAAAAGCATAACAATAGCGCGTGATTTAACTTTGACTCAAAGACTCATTTTACAAACACCATTTATAGTGTATTTGGGTTGGATCTCTGTTGCGACTATCGCCAATATCACCGCTTTATTGGTTGCTTATAAATGGACTGCATTAAGCATTGCGCCTGTTTATTGGAGTGCTGCCATGATATTGATTGCAATCATACTTGCTGTATGGGTGTTACTAAAATTTAAAGCAGTTCCATTTGCTTTAGTCGTTGCTTGGGCTTTGTGGGGTATCTATCATGCACAAGGTCCCGCAGCACCTATACTTGCTAACTTAACAGCGGGAGGAATTGGTGTTTTAATCACACTGGTATTGTTTACATTATTTTCTATGTCTAGAAAAAACAAAATGGCTTAATTTTGCATCATGATTACAAAAGTGGAATTGAAATCACTGTTTCCAGGCTTAGAGGAAGGCTTATATGATGCTATTTTAGAAAATGCTGAAATTAAAGAAGTTCCAGCAGGGACTCCATTGTTAAAAGTGGGTCAAAATATTCGTTCAACAATGATGGTTGTAGAGGGTACAGTGAAGTTATACCAAGAAGATGAGGCAGGTGATGAGTATTTTATGTACTATATCTCGCCAGGTCAGGCCTGTGCAGTATCGATGGTATGTAGTTTTCAAGCGGAACAAAGTCAAGTTTTAGCCAAAGCCTTAACAGATGTCACATTAATTTCTATTCCTATAAAATTCATGGACAAATGGCTAAGTGAGTTTAAAAGCTGGCATTACTTTGTCATTAAAACCTATCGAACTCGTTACGAAGAATTATTAAGAACAGTGAATGAAGTAGCATTTAAAAATATGGATGAGCGATTAGAGTTTTATTTAAAAAAGCAGGTGGATAAGTTTGGCACCACAATTAAATTGACCCATCAAGAAATCGCTTCTGATTTAAATAGTTCGAGGGAAGTGATAAGTCGTTTGATGAAGAAGATGGAAAAAAATGGCTGGATTGTTTTGCACAGAAATAGTTTTGAGTGGATCAAGCAATAAAAATAAGATTGAACTTATAATAAAAAAGGCCTCGAATTTCGAGGCCTTTTTTATTGGGTCAGTTATTTTGCTAAACATGTGTTTTTTAATGCGGCAATTTATCTTTAAAATATCCATAAGTCCAAGTACCAACTACTGCACTTAAGATCACCACTAATACCGCATAGAATCCTGCACCAATATGGGCAAACAATGGACCAGGACAAGCACCAGTTAATGCCCAGCCAAATCCAAATAATAAGCCACCATAAATTTGACCTTTGTTAAATTCTTTGTCTGCAATTTTGATTTCCTCACCATGTATGGTTTTGACTTTTAATTTTTTAATTAAAAAGACAGAGATTGCTCCAACAAAAACTGCGGTGC
>JACCDP011333378.1_pt1 | contig 11941 bp, 12 predicted proteins | sample 7445841 | NCBI WGS metagenome assembly JACCDP01 (sample SAMN15323441, study PRJNA562643) | freshwater metagenome | isolation source: river surface water | place: USA:Blue River Watershed | collected 2017-08-17
AGAGCAGGAGGATGGTTTCTCTTCAGTCTGGTGGCACACGTCTTCCGAGATACCCGTGTGATTCGTGGTCTCGTCTCCCTTATATTAGAATAACACACGTAGTCTTCAGTGGACGTTCTTTTCCCTCCTCATTTTCAATTGTTCTTTCTTCGCGAGAAGGAAACGTACTCTACATCCGACGTTATATAGGGCGATCATGGACTCTATCCGTCGCAGAGTCATTTTCGTCCCGAGTCACATCAATCACTAGTTTGACAACAAATTTCACAGAAAAAAAAATAACAAGAAAACAACACAAGTGGATTTCCAGTTATTCGTTGCGGCTATACAAGAAGAAAGTAAAGAAACATCAGTGTCGTTTGACCGAAATTCCTCAGACCTTTTGGAAGGTCTATAACAAAACACGACAACAACAACAACCGAAAAAATTGTCATTCAGTCCGGCTGATTGATGACCGTGAGGATGACGCCGACCTGCTGGGTGGCGGTGATCTGGACGTGCTTGCTCGTCTCTACCTGCAGCGGGTGAGTCATCTCCCATCACTTTCAATTTAAACGCCACAATCCCTACAATTAAGTCCTCCTTGTTGCGCCATAACGGAACATCAGAAAAAAGAAAATAGAAAAAAAAGAGCCGCGGTCCAGACGTTGGTACTAAAAGAGTAGACACGACATCGACGGACCTTGTTATTTTTTTTTTTGTTTCGCTTGAAGTGGAGACAGCTGTTGTATTACCAGTCTCTCACACAGTCAATCCCCCACATATGGTTCTGGATGTTGGCATGTCGGATAGTGAGGGCAACGGAGAGGAAGAAATCTTATCTCTTCACTTCGTCCAACAGAATCGCTTGATTGACCACTCGGCTAGTTTGAAAAGACCGCCTCTCTCTTTCTCTTATATCTCCGGCGCCAAAGTTATTTATTTATATATGCTGTGTGTGTGTGTGTGTGTGTGTTCTATTCATTCAATTCTTCAAGTTCACTACCAGCGGCTGGATGAATTAAGCTGAGAAACCCAAACTCGTAGAGAAAGAGAGACGAAGGGTGATCAATTCACAGGATTGTGTCGACCACACTTTTAGTCGTCAAACACAAAGGAAGAATACGTAGTATAGAGGGGGGATGGCCAAATTGATTGATTGATCGGTCAAGAGTGACGATACTTTTTACGAGCTTAACGATTTCGTCTTTTGAGGCGTTGATTCTTTGCTGAATGGTTTTTGTATGTCTATGTGTGTGTGTGTGTGTGGAAAGGGAGAATAGCAACATTGAATGCAGGCCATGTGGAGTGTGTGCGAGTCGGGCATTGATGATAGGAACGTGAGGCACCAAATGATCCGTCGGCTTAGTCAGTCCATAAATCATGCTGATTGGGTTAGGATGCGCGCACTCTGAGAGACGCAGTCAAAATACCAGTTTTTGACCGCGCCACATACATAATGGGCCAAGATCCGTCGTTAGATCTCCCCGACGACCGATGTGCCGGTCCGTGTGTTTTGTTGGGCCATCACCATCCGAGTCTGCTGCCATCTGCTAGCCACCCTTGACGTGTTAACGAGCTACTATCGTAAAAAAAAAGGAAGGAGAAGAAGACGAAGAAAGGGGAAAAAAGAAGCACAAGACAGTTTGGATGAACGCAATGGTCCTCTTTTCTCTCGAGGCACTTCTAACATGAGTATAGCCGTGAAAAGCGATGACGCCATTCCACTAAAAGATTACGCCGAAATAAACACCTAAAATGTGACACAACGGATCATACAGACGGAACGTAGGAAAATCTCGTTCACACAAGAGTCGAACTTGTAGTCAAGTGTTAGATTGTAGCTTAAATGACTAAATGTGTGTCTCTCTCTCTATGATGGATCAAGCAAGGGAAAATGACTAATCAAAGGGCATTGTTCCGCTATAGTGGATTACTACCGTATGACAGTTGAGATTACCGACGGCTATCACAAAGAAAAAATAATTGAATGGATCTTATAGCATATCTATATAGATGGCTGAATCATTCAACTAATAGGAGGATGTAAGGTTTCTTCTTCGTCTTCTACGGGCATCTATAGGTAACCATTTTCGACTTGGCTTCACTTCCTTTTTCCTTATCATGGTCATCCAATGGAATATATCATTCCATATATTTTCATCTTTTATATGGAGCCCGTTCTTTTGCCATCGCACCGAAAAGAGAAATATGAAAATATATACACACACAAAAAGAATAAGGAGGACAAAGGAGAATGTAGTCGGAGAAAAAGTTTCTCCTTCTTCATACCGAATTCTTTTTTTTTTCAAATAGTAAAATAAAAGTTGGGATATTCTTTCCCTTAAAGTTCTTTGAGTAAAAGGTTGCGCAGCAGATTATTTGCCATTCTCGTTTCTCCAGTCTTCCTTGCCCTACATGGAGTGTGGGTCATAAATTCTGTTGAGTTTCGTGCATACGGTAACGAAGAAAATGAAAAAGAAGAATTAATTAATAACAGTACATTTTGATGAGTTATTGAATAAATATGAAGCAATTTAGTCGGCCTTGGAAGTCTAATAATTTTAAGGGTATCCATAACAGATGGTTAAACTGGATCAAGATCGATAAAGAACACTTCAGCGGAACCTAAAACTATGAGCATCGTAAATCACACCATCCTCTTTCCCGCTCTTTGACTTCAACCAACAGAGTTTCTCAGTATGCAGTCCAATTGATTTCATGGTTTTTCATGAATTATTGTGCTGTTGCCATCTTGTCGTAATCGACAACAAAATTTTTAGCTGATAAAGAAGACGTTCCACGCGAGGGAAAATCCATTTTTGTGGGCAATTGTGCTAGCGCAGACGGTGCACGAGACTAAAAAAGAATTCGAAATATGGGCGTGACCCCGATGTGAATCTTTTGGTCGTATTTTATCATCCGCTTGACACAATCTATATCCCCCACCATCTAAAAAAAACAAACCGAAAAACGATTCTTCTTTTAGGGCATATTCGAAGGGAGCGAGACGAAGCGATTTTCTCGAGAGATCTCAGGACTGCTGACAGATACAAGCGCTAGCTCGTAACCCCAATTTGTCATTCCCAACCGGAGCTAACAGTAAATCAAATGTAAATTTTTTTTTATAGAAAAAGGGATGAAAACTCCCGTTTTTGTATTATCATCCACATCCAAAAAGAGAACTAACCTATCATTTCTTTAACATTTTGAAAATGACTATACTAAGCGTGATTATTATATTTACTTATTTATTATTTTTTTCCGCAATCGACAGTCAGTGGGACATTAACTATTTAGGGGTGACCTAAAAACGATAAATAAACTCCTCTATTTTCTTCTAAAACAGCTGGTTAGGCTATTAGTTTCCGAAAAGCCATACGGTACGTACTGTATAAAAGCGAAAAGAAAATATGAACCATGTCGGCAATTACGATTCATCACAATGGGGGAAATGAAGGCTGCTGCATTTAGTTTTGAGCATGTAAGGATTTAAAAAAAACTTTCACAACACATTTAAACATGCAGAGATTTCTGTCCGCAACCAGTGACAAGGACAGTTTCATGTAAAGTCAAAAATGGTACAGAGACTTACACGAAGATGGTACCGCGCCTTTGCAAGCGAAACTGGGCTCCTTCTCAAGCCTCATCCTCGCCATCGGCTTCTTCTAGCGTCAACGGTGCCCCGCAGCACGTCAATTGCGGCATGGAGCCAAGGTAGAGTCATCCTAGTGCTCGCTACATTGGACTTTCACTCAAAAACTTTGACGCAGACATAATGGGCGATATTAGTTACCTGTTATCTCTCTAAGCATACAAAAAAATATACACCCGGAATGTAGTACTAGTAGTAGTAGTAGTGGGGGTCAACCAGAAACATTCAGCTTAAAATCAATCATTCTTCTGTCTCTTTCAAGTTTTACGACTTTCTTTTACCGGTACCCTAAATCATTTGAAATGTCTTCTTTTGGAAGGTTTACATTTTTGTTTTGTTTTACGTCATCTAAATGTCGGAGAAATGATTACATGATGTTTCTTCTTGATTAATTGCATCTAGATTTTATTTTTTTACTGACTAGATTGAAAGAACGTCCTAGACTGGTGACTACTTACAAGCAAATTACCGAGATGCAGTATCGTTGCTGTCCCGGTTTTTTTGGAGAAAACTGTGATATGGGTATGAACCAATCAAATGAAATTTACTGAGCTAAAATAATATGAAAAGAATGAAACAACACGGTTGATTTAGAATGCTTCAACTGCACGACGTTAGAGCGAATGGAACGGCGCTTGCGGACCGTGGAAGAAACCTTGCGCAACGGAAACAGCAGCTACAGCCGCGTCGGACCAACTCAACGTGCCTTCATTCGTCCAGGTCGGCCGGACATGAGCCATGTGAGTGGTTCGTCAGGACCTAAAGGGTATATATGATAATACAAAATATGGGCATTAATCAAACAAAAAGCTTTGGAATGTTCTAACCCGGATTTTTGAAATGAAAAATAAACAAATATAGCGCACATATGGGTAGCACTCACATTCGTCGGCCCGCGATAGGAGTGACTCGTCGGCCTTTCAGGTGCAAACAGATGATTCATCCATATAAAGATAAAATGAATGTGTACATAACTTGGTATTACATGGAATTTAAGCGGGTATCACGATGTAAGGAAACCGGATCTGGCTCACGAGCGGAATGGCCCAGTGCAGGAAGGTACTGCGGCTGGTAGACAGCCTTTACCACGATGTAACTGTCCAGCTGGACCCCCAGGACAAGTCGGAGCCCAAGGTATAAACGAACAAACGACAAAATATTATTAGAAGATAATTTACAAGTTTCATTTTTAAAAATTGCAGGACCCCCCGGACTTACCGGGATTCCTGGATTGCCGGGAAGAAATGGAATTGATGGAATACCTGGTGTACCTGGATCACAAGGTGGGATAATCTATGGCAACTAAAACTCCATTTAAAAAAATCAAAATTGTCGGTAAAGGTCTAGAAGGCCCACCTGGAGCCAAAGGCTTGGCTGGAATAGATGGACTTCCTGGCCTTCAGGGTAATCCCGGACCGCAAGGTCTTACTGGTCTTCCCGGTCTACCCGGTTTGAAAGGTGATACCGGTAGTGCTGGCCCACAGGGTGTACGTGGTATTCCGGGTATTGATGGCATACCAGGAACACCGGGTCTTCCAGGAGAAGCAGGGCTTCAAGGTATCGATGGTGTACCCGGCGCTCCCGGACCGGTTGGCCCAGCAGGCCCAGCGGGTAAGCTTGACTTCTTTTGCTTGGCATTTTGCAGAAAACTTCATGTATTTAACGAAACAGGTCCTCCTGGTCCACCTGGACCCCCCGGTCTTCCAGGACTTTCTGCTTTGTCCCGTACCAACAATCGCGATGGCTCGGGTTTTGATGACGATGAAGACGCTAAAGCGTCAACAAAGTCTGGACTACCAGGTCCACCTGGTCCTTCTGGTCCAGCAGGTCCTCCAGGCTTACCGGGACCTCCCGGCGAACGAGGTGAAAAAGGTACGGATTTCTTTATGTAAAAAAGGATTCCATTAATTTACGTGCGGTGGAGGAGGCAACTTGCCCATTAACTGAGTCACAAGGCAATTGACACAAGGCTTTCGCTGCTGTTTAACGTTTTTAAATTACACTAACAACTGACCGGAAGACAACTAATTAAATTGACATCAGGTGAAGCAGGCGATAGCGGTGCACCAGGACCGCGAGGCCAGAGAGGAGATAAGGGCGCCAAGGGTGAACGAGGTTTCGACGGGGTCCGCGGACCACCAGGTTGACGCAATGTCATTAATCCACGGCTAACTAGCTATTTCACATTCTTAATTTGTTTTCCAATTCTCCTCTTCTCTTGGGGAATGTAGTTTAACTGAGCTCTCATCTGTAAACTCTTGACATTTACTTGATGAAAGCCGTATCTAACAAACTACTTCCTTCCTACTGGTCAAATATTGATGGTTATATTGAACTTTATGATTACATTACAGGCGATTCTGGTTTAACTGGTCTACCTGGACCAAAGGGCGACCGCGGAGATGGCGGTAAATTTCTTTTCAAGATTAATAAAGAAAGAAATTATATTTATCTGCTGTGCTATTAAACTTAAACTTTATTAGACGGCGCAGATTTATCTGAATCAATTCTCCAACTGCATCAACTCGTTGAAGAACTGCGTGGTCAAATTCGGGAACTCCGTGACCGCGTTGCAATTCTTGAAATTAGCGCCGGTGAGTCGTCAGATCCAGTAGAAGCGTTCACTCCCTCGATTCCCCAGTTACCAACACCTTCACCGGCTACTACAACTACAACAACGGTTCGCCCAGTGGTGAGTCACTTGCACCGTAACTTCTATGTGTATTACCATTAGATTTTTATTGATAATAAAATTCACAACAGGAGACCATCAGTGCTGCACCACCATCGATAGATGAAGAAGAAGATGATTATGATGAAGACGCCGCGGTTCTGGCAACTTCATCGACGGCCTCGGTTTGTTGATCGTTTACAAAAATTATATAGTTCTGAAACTGAAATGTTATGATGCAGACCCCATCAAGCACCTCACCTCCTCCACCAATCGTCAACCCACCTCCGCCCTCCACAGGTGATCAGGACTACGGGGAGGATGTAATAGATTCAGAGGAAGATTATCCAGAAGGGGAGGATGAGGACGAAGACTTGGATACCCGACCACCCCCATCTCAATCGAGTGCAGGTCGGGCATCTACAATAGCGCCGAGTCGGTCTAACCGTCCCGGCTCATCCACTAATGGTGGGCGTGGAAATGCAGCCAGCAACCTACTTGTTGACGAGGATGAAGACGATATTGATTCCCTCTTAAGCTCTAACGCCCGAGTAGAACCGAATGGTATAATCGATTTTATACTATCAAATATATAGCTTCCATTTTAACACTGATGAATGGAAATTTGTGTTGTTTTAAAGGGCGGGGAGTTTCCACCGTGGATGCAGAAGACGAGGAAGACGAGGGAGAAGAGGATAACGAATACGATGATTACGACGAGTCGCCGGGTAGTCGAGCCAAACGCCACAAATCGGCCAACTCCCACAATACAAAACGCAAGCCCAAGAAGCGGCCCTCAGCTTGAATGCGCCATCAATATTAATGAGAAAAACGATTTCGATGCCATTTTGCTTTCAGTTTTTCTAACGGTTGCCAAACCTTGTCTCTTCTTTTTTTTGTAATTGGTTGCCGAGGCCAAAATGACTGCCATTAATAATAATTTTTTCTCTCTTTTGTGCATGCTCTACAAAGTTTTCACCGTTTGTTAGGACAACAACAATATAAAAAAAGATCTTGAAATCCGGCTTCCAAAAATCATCGTTAACCAAGGACTGGAACTTTCGACTGCCAAAACCACTTTAATTTCTCTATCGCATCGGCCTTGTCCCTCAAACAGTCTTGCTGTGTTTTTTCCCTCAACGTTTATCACTGAGGACGGTGGAATAAACGGAGCCATATACATATACATTACAATGCCATACACGATTTAGCTGGAGCCATTAATATCACATCCATGGTTCACAACTCTCATTGCTTCTTGTTGCGCTAGAAATAAAACAGCCGGACACTTACACTAATACTGTAATAATGTGGGTGGAAAACGTTAAAAGTCAGTAGAAATGTTAACCAACAGCAAGATTACTGGACTCAAGGAACGAGGACGACAATTTGTTCTAAAAAGATTCTAAATATAGGGATTAACCTTAAACTCAAAGAAACAGTTTAGAGGTAATTATGTCTATTGTACACTTGCGTAGTTGCATCCCTGGATTCCATAGAAGCCATAGAAGATTCAAGGTGATAGTGGCATAACAATAACAGCAATAGTATAGGTTTAACTGTAAGCTAGTTGCATAGTAACTCACCCACCTCAATTAGGAAAAAATAATTGCAGAAAAATGTTTTCAAACGTGTATTACGAGACAAAGAAGTAATAGGTGAACTGTGCGGAACTGGGTTTGTTTTCCGTTATGAAATGGAAACAATTTAGCTCATGATGAGCAATATTCAATACAAAAGTGAGGCTTGTAGTGACGAATATTTGCATCATAATTAGTCCCAAAAATTGTAAAAAAAATGTTTTTTTTTTTAAGTTAAAGAAGCAATGTTGGGAAAGAGTAAGCTGCATGGAACAACAGCGGCTCTTTAGCTGGGTTACAGTAGAACGAGAAAAAAAACGCGGGAAATTATTGCAAACAGTTTTTGGAAATAAGTTTTTAAGGGCAATATTACACTTATCCACGGAACTCGTAGAAAAAGCGAGTACACAGAGTCTGGGGGTGATTTTCACGGTAAGTTTCGCGGCAATATGTACTACAATACTGAGCGCAAATACATGTATCGCAATGTAAAACATGCCCATCTTTGTCTTTCGCCATCCCACGCTTATAGAGGCCACATTTAGCACAAGCCGGGTAAAGATCCATAATATGAAAAATGCAGGAAACACCTGGTTTGCTATCATATCTGTCCGATTTTTCGACGGTGACTGTCACTAATTGGAATTCGTTTATTTTGAGTTTGTCTACCACTTCGTTTAGCTCCTGTTAATAAATATTAGCTATCGGTACGAGCGAGGAAACAAATATGTGTAAAACAATCACCATCATAATGTCGGAAGAAAACGAGAATGATGTGTGTTTCTGCTTTGGATCAAAAAATTCTTCCGACAAGTTTATTAGATGCAAACCATTTCCCTCGTCATACCAGTTTCTGTGGCGGTCCGCGCCATGATTAGAACACACTAGTTTAGTAGAACAAACGCTGTGACAAGAAAATAGTATGTAATTCATGAGAAAGGAGATATTCGTGATTATTTTACCCTACACGGCTACCGTGTTGAGAAAAATTGGAATTGATTGTGGGATCGACTTGAATAGTTCGAAAGCATTCTCCTTTTACGATATCGTAAAACCTGTGGAATTAATGATGAACGAAAATACATACAAATATTTTTGAAAACAACATATACTTGATAAGATCTTTTGATGCGATGACCAAGTTTCCATCCGCCCAGTCGAGACGATAATTTTTTTCCAGCAGAATAGTGCTCACAAGTTTAAACGTTTGGCCATTTGTGTAAATTTGCACCAAGTTCAATGCTTTGTCCGAAGGATTTTTGCACAAGAGACCGAAGGTACGCACACCCCATCCAAGAATTTGCAGGACTTCGTCTGGTAAAGAGTGCTGGAATTTCAGAAGAAAATTGCCGCTCTTGTTTGTGCGTTCCTTCCATAAAGTTATTAAGGATCCAGGCTCCAATATGTTTGTCTTGGTCTAGAAATAGAAACTCCCAAGAAATAAAAATTTTTCTTACCACTTTAATGTTTTTATTATGGACACAATATACACAAACATACACGCAAATTATTGGAGGAAGCCATGAGGAGCCCATCATCAGGGTTCAAAAAATTCAAGTTCATTATTTTAAATCCTTTAAGGTCAAGAATTTCAAAAATCATCTAGGATAATAAAGGTAACTCAAAAGGGTGACTATATCAGAGAAAAATGAAAACTTTTTTTTTTATATACTTTGCTTGTGTTCAAATCCCATACATGAATCACACCATCTAGTCCAGAACACAGGGCAAGTTTGTTGCCAACAGCATAAGTGCCAAAAGTGTCTTGTGGTTCAGGGCTACTGTTCAATTCCTAGAAAAACAAGGTTTAATAGTTTTTGAAAATTATAAAAACACCTGCTACAATTAATAAAATATGTAGGCTATAGATGTAAATTTTTACATACATTTAGTAGCAAGCCTGTCTTTTTGCTCCATACTTTCAAAACGCCTTCTGTATTCTTCACAGCCAAGTAATTATCATCTATTTGGCAGTGTATAGCTGCATTCCAGTCAACTGAATCACATATCATTTGCCTATGTACCACACATGGATTCAGCCAATTCTCCTCAAGTCGCTGCAGTAGTAGTTACAACAAAAAACATTAACTATAGGTAAAAACTGGCAAGATACATAGGTTTCAAAATCATATACTCTGCATGAAACTGAGAGGGCTTCTGTAATTTGCTTAAAAGATGAGATGCTTTGTTCTGCAGGACACAAATTTTCATCACTCTTTAGTAAGTTGTAAAGCCTCTTCCACAGGGGAACAGTAGCAGTCTGTTTAAATAAGTGTCACAAATAAAGTAACTAATGTAGGCAACTATTTTGTAAAATTAGTTACAGGAGTTCACATATGTGTGTATGAACAATTACTTACTTTAGATTTGACAAACGCTTCCCAAATTCTAGAATCCGCTATAATTTCACGCCACGATTTTGAAACAGTTTCCGCCGCAATGATACTTTTAAGATCCAAGAAGCTGAAAATGAGTTCGACCACCTGGATCAGACCCTTACCTGTGATTTTGAGATACGTTTTACAGTGCTAAAATGCTGTATAATGGTTATTATAAATATCAAAAGGCAGACTGATCAATTGTGGCCAGTAATTGAGCCTGAAAAATAAAAAAATTACCATGGAGTTTTAGAAGAATATCACGATCATCAGACGTCTCCATGTTGCAGTTCCAGTTCTCCGCCATCTTTTCATTTCATCACCCCTAAAGGCCATAGTTGGTAGAGGGCACTGAAAACTGAAAACAGGAAGAACTTCATAATAGGATGGGATTGGCTGAATGAAAGTCTTAGAATTAAATTATGATTTTTATCGAGTTTTTGAAATTTTAAAAGAAACTTTCGGCTAGGAAGATTAAAAGGGTTATGGACTGAAATTATCATCCGCTATTTTTTTAAAGAATCAATTTAGTTAATTAATTTATTTGTTTGATTGTTTCTTTTGGTGTGTGTGTGTGGGGGGGGGGCTTCGCCGCCCTTTCCCTCATGACATTTTGCCGTCCGCCATTTTTAAATGTCCAGTAATGTGTTAAATGGCCAGGATAAGCTTTGCGGTCGGGCTGGTTAGCAAGTACATTATTTTTAAAATTTTGAAGCTAGGCTACCACAAAACATTACAGAATAAAGCCCTAGTGCACCTAACTCTCGCTATACTTTACTTCAATATCGTTAAACCAACATTTTAGCTGGAGAATAGGGGTTAGTACCTTTTTAGACTGGGTTTTTCGTCTTGCCGGCGGCCGTAAGAGCGTTTGACCTTTGAACTAATCTCATCGGCTGGGGCCAAGTCATTAGTTACCTAATAAAACGGCATCTGAAAGTGGACTAGAAGGCTATTTTTTTAAATGATTAAAATCGAAATTTAAATGCATAATCAAGCAAAGATTGGTGTACTATTGATGCACAATCTGACGGCTCTAACACAGTAACACCTCACAACTCACAAGACGCAGGTGTGAAGTTAGATTGCGACGTTGCATCGCATGGCAACATTGGCGGAAATTCCTTCAAAATCGTATTGTAAAGTCACACTTTTGTTTTAGTTTATAGGTAATCTGAATACAAATACACTCAAATACGCTCATTTCATTATTGACATTACAAAGGGAGCGAGTGGGGTGGCCGGTAGGACGATCTACGACAGATTTTTTCGTTTTGCTACTACTAGGTCTAGGTGTCCCTACTTATAATAGGCAAATAGATGGCATATGGCCAATAATCCAGCAAAGATAACTAATTGAGTTTCTCTCGTGTTTAGGATTTTAATTACTTGTAATTTTTGTTGACTTGTAATTTTTGCCCGGCTCATTCCCCCTTCAAATGGAAGTCAGTACAATATCTGCCCAAATGAAGTGTAATAAAGTAAGTAAGGCGGCTCTGCCACCCACCGGCCACCCAATTCGTCCGGGATGCTGAGGGACCCCGCACAAAACAGAACTTTTACACTGTTACGAGACAGCTCGCACAGATGGCGAGGGTACTCGCACATTATTATGCGAGTTAACCCGCACAAATACTTGCGATTCTGCTATTACCATATGAGCCCATGCAAACAGAC
>JACCDP010297094.1_pt1 | contig 11937 bp, 8 predicted proteins | sample 7445841 | NCBI WGS metagenome assembly JACCDP01 (sample SAMN15323441, study PRJNA562643) | freshwater metagenome | isolation source: river surface water | place: USA:Blue River Watershed | collected 2017-08-17
TAATTTTTTAATACTACTCAAGGGCTTGAAATTACAGCTAAATTAGTGAAAATAGTTTTGTTTATCTTCATGGTGCAAAACAGTCATACATGAGAGCGGTAATTCAACGGGTTTCCCAAGCGAGCGTTACAGTGGAGGGCGCAATTATTGGCCAAATTCAACAGGGCTTAATGGTTTTGGTGGGTATTGTAAATGAGGATGATAGCGCTGATATCGAATGGCTCTCCAATAAAATAATTCATATGCGCATTTTTGATGATGAAAATGGGGTCATGAATAAAAGCCTACTTGAAGTGGGAGGTGCAATTTTATTGGTAAGTCAATTTACTTTACATGCCGCTACGAAGAAAGGGAATCGGCCTTCGTATATTGCTGCCGCAAAGCCGGAAATTTCCATTCCATTATATGAGTCCATGATACAACAATTACAAAAGGATTTAGGGGTACCCATACAAACAGGTAAATTTGGCGCAGATATGAAAGTGGCACTCATTAATGACGGACCAGTCACCATAATTATTGATTCAAAAAATAAAGAATAAACGCAACCAAGTTGGGTTAAATTAATATAAAAGCAAATTAAATTATGTCAAACACCATCACCATTCAACAAGCGCAGGAGCAAGTAGATCAATGGATAAAAACCATTGGGGTAAAGTATTTTAGTGAACTCACTAATCTGGGAATTTTAATGGAAGAAGTAGGGGAGATGTCAAGAATCCTGGTGCGCAAGTTTGGGGATCAGTCTTTTAAAAATAAGGAAGAAGATATGATGTTGGCAGATGAGATGGCAGATGTGCTGTTTGTGTTGATTTGCCTTGCCAATCAAACCGGGATCGATTTGGCCACCGCGTTCGAGAAAAATATACAAAAGAAAACACTAAGGGACGGTTCTCGCCATCAAAACAATGAAAAATTACATCGATAATATAATCTCGCAGTATATTTGCATCCTATGAGTAAGGTACAACCAGATAACACATTACAAGCGATTATTTCGCACGCCAAAGAATATGGTTTTGTTTTCCCAAGTAGTGAAATCTATGATGGGTTGAGTGCAGTATATGATTACGGCCCTTATGGCGCACAATTGAAAAAAAATATTCGTGATTATTGGTGGAATAGCATGACACAAATGCATGACAATATTGTGGGTATTGATGCTGCTATTTTTATGCATCCTACCACCTGGAAGGCGAGTGGTCATGTGGATAGTTTTAGCGATCCTTTAATTGACAATAAGGAAAGTAAAAAAAGATACCGTGTTGATCATTTGATTGAAGGGCATGCAGATGCTTTAATTGCGAAAGGAAACACGGCTGCCGCCGAAAAGCTATTAGCCGATATGGATGGCTTATTGGCAAAGGAAGATTTCGAAGGGCTAAAAAAATTAATTGAAGAAAATAAAATTACTTGTAGTGTAAGTGGCACTAGTAATTGGACGGAGATAAGACAATTTAATTTAATGTTCTCTACGGAGATTGGTGCTGTTGCAGAAGAAGCAAGCACTATTTATTTAAGACCAGAAACGGCACAAGGAATTTTTGTTAACTTTTTAAATGTGCAAAAAACTGCAAGGATGAAAATTCCTTTTGGTATTGCACAAACTGGAAAGGCTTTCAGAAATGAAATTGTAGCCCGTCAGTTTATATTTAGAATGCGTGAGTTTGAGCAAATGGAAATGCAATTTTTCATTAAACCAGGAACACAAAAAGAATGGTATGAGCATTGGAAGAACGAACGTATGCAATGGCATTTAAGTTTGGGCATTGCGCCTGAAAAATATCGTTTTCATGACCATGTTAAATTAGCGCATTATGCTGATGCGGCTTTAGACATAGAATATGAATTCCCGTTTGGCTTCAAGGAAGTGGAAGGCATTCACTCACGTACCGATTTTGATTTAACGCGTCATCAGGAGTTTAGCAAAAAGAAGATGCAGTATTTTGATACGGAGATCAACCAACATTATGTGCCTTATGTGATTGAAACCTCGATTGGATTGGATAGAATGTTTTTATTATTGTTAGCGAATTCCTATGAGGAAGAAACGATTAATAAGGAAGATGGCACAACTGATTCAAGAGTGGTTTTACATTTGCCAGCTAGAGTAGCACCTAATAAATTAGCCATCCTGCCTTTAACTAAGAAAGATGGATTGCCTGAATTAGCTAAAGAATTGATGGATGAATGTAAAAAATCATTCCATTGCTTTTATGAAGAAAAAGATGCAATTGGTAAAAGATATCGTCGTCAGGATGCCATTGGAACACCTTTCTGTGTAACCATTGATCATCAAACTAAGGAAGATGGCACTGTCACTATTCGTTACCGAGATAGCATGTTACAAGAGCGTATTGCAATGAATAAAGTAAAAGAATTAGTGTTAGCGCATATCAGCTAGACTGCTTAAATAAATATTTCGCTTTGCTTCGGAATTCAGAAATACAATTTTGAGCGAGCGTTTTTAGCGAGTCGAAAAATTCGTATTTTGAATGTAGAAGTATTTTGGTATTTATAAAATAAGGCCCCAAGCAAAAACTCGGGGCCTTATTTATGAGGTAAACGCGGGAGAATCAATTAACCGAAAGATTCAAAGTGCACTTGTTTTTTATCTAAACCAAGCTCGGTCATATTCTTGCGAGCATCATCAATCATTGCTTTCCAACCGCATAACCAAACATGCGCTGTTTCTTTATTCTCTTTCAATAATTCTTGGTACACAGGATGTACATAACCTTTGTGTGATCCAACAGGAACTTCAGTTTCTCTTGAATAGCAAGGGTGAAAATGGAATCCAGGTTCTTTGCTTTCTAATTCTTTTAATTCGTCAATATATAAGCCGTCTTCAAACTTGCGGCAACCAAAAATTAAATGAATATTATTGTGCGGAATTTTGTGTTCGTGTATATAACGAATCATTGAACGGAAAGGAGCGATACCTGTTCCAGTACAAATAAAGTAAACATCGTTTTCAAAGTTCTTAGGCAAAGTGAAAACACCTTGTGGGCCTCTTAATGTAACTTTAGTACCTACTTTACCTTCGTTAAATAAATAAGTAGTTCCAAGACCACCCTCTAAATGCACAATAACTAACTCAAAAGTATTGGTACCATTGGGTTCTGAAGCAATAGAGTAACTTCTCCAACGCTTATTTTTTTGTTCATGTATAGGTAAATCAAGTGTTACAAATTGACCTGGTATAAAATCAAATTTTTCTAAACCTGGTATTTCAAAGTAAAACCTTTTCGTATTTGGGGTCTCATCAACAATTTTTGTGATTACACCTTCCACCCATTCTAGTGCCATATTATTATTTTTTAATTAATTAGTAATAAAAACTCGCTGAACATAAACCTTGTTGTTGGCGTATACTTTAATATAATAAACGCCAGTAACTAAGTTTTCAATATCAATTTTTTGAGGAGTTCTTTGATTAACCAGTTTGTTTTTATATGCTACACGGTTGCCCATCGAGTTTAAAACATCAAGTGAAATATCATTGGTTTGTAAGTTGCCAAATGAAATATAAAAGGCGTTTCCTTTGATTAAATTTTCTATATAATCAGTGGAAGTTATTCTTAAATTAATATCCTTCGCTGAACCTTCTACAATATTAGTGATGATATTGCCGCTATTGTCTCTTACTAAAACAAGTTTGTTTTCAGATAGTATTTGGCACCCATTGGTATTTGCCATTACTTTATAAATCGCATTTTTTGTTGGCTTATAAACTTGGTTAGTAGCGCCAGTCAAAAATTCATCATTCATGTACCATTGATAGGAAGTAGCTGCAGTGGCAGTTAAACTATCTCCTTGTAATTTAAAAGTTGGGGCACTTATTATACTTACTGGAACTGTGCTTGGCGGGCTGTCACAATCACTCGTACTAATTTGTGTATTATAAAAAAAGTAGAAAAAGTTTTGAAAATTTCCGGTGGCAGGAGTAACGCTATTTCCCGTATAGCTGAACACTTTATTTGGTCCAATCGGATATGGGTTTGTTGTAACATTATTGTTTCTGTATAAACTAGCAGTGCTATCGCAGGTAGCAACAATATAATAGTTACCTGCAACATTTAACTTAAAGTTAAGTTCATAAATTCTACCTGAATCACCTGCTACGTAATTGGAAGCACCTGCACTTGGACTTGGGGAACTTGCCGCAGCATTAACTGTAACAAATTGAGATAGTCCAGGATAGTAAGTGGTGTCGGTGGCCATGAACATCAATTCAAATTTAATTTTTCCCGCATTCGCAGTATATAATTTTACTGTATTAATAGTCATTGGCGTACCAGTAGTCACCTTCATGTAGTTGCCCTTGAAATTATTGTAACCTCCTGCACCCAATGTGGTATTGTGTGCTGGTCCAACAAATCCTTGGAACCCATGTGTTAAATATAAATTGCTTTTGGTTGATGTAGCAGTGATATTAGTTCCTGCTGCAATGGGAGTTTCTAAGTTTGCACTGTCATACCAAATGTAACTTTTATTTGCTGATGGTGAGTTTACAGTAAGCTTTAAACTATTGTTACAATTGATTGCTGTACCTGTAGGTGCTATACTATTATCTGCAGTTGTTAAAGCTGTAATTAAAGTATTATTTTCTTTTAGTTGGTCAATCGTTGATGAAACGGTTGCAGTGAATGAATATTTAGTAGCTGCTTCTAATTTGATGGGTTTTTGGAAAGTATAATTCATCGACTCTCCCGCTTCCAAACGGCCATTAAAAGTTTCATTGATATTTAAAATGGTATTGGTGCCCTTTGTTACTGTTAAGCTAAGCGGGAAGTTTTTTTGTTGTGTTGTACCATTGTTGGTCACTTTTACGGTGACATATTGTACAGATCTTTTACAAGCTGCATTCTGCGGACTTATCAAATCTGACATTTGTAAATCGCTCGATGGGTTGATGATTCTTAAAGTATAATCCTGTGTTTCTCCGTTTGTATAAGTGCCACATGCCAATACATTCGCACTACTGCTTGTCTCCATTACCACAATTCTTAATTTTATTAAGCGACCAAATTGTAATGTATCGGGTAAACTGATGCTTGCAGTATAATTGCTATTAGTGATTCCTGTACTTGTATTCACTAATTCATTTGTTTCAAATGAGCCATTGCTATTATAGTCAATAAAGGTTTTTACAAAGCGTGTATTATTGGTTGCATCCGCACTTCCTAGTTTTAAAAATAAATTGAGCGAGCTATTGGGTTCGCCATTGATGAATAAATTAGTATTATCTACATAATCCTTATTGGTAGCTGGTACAAATTGAATGTTATTAAGGCTTACACTGTCAATTTTACTTCCGGCACTAGAACTTGCAGTGGATGCACAATAAGCTGTACCACCTGCGCCACTAATAACTAATGAATAAGGTTGTTGCCCTCTCTCTAAATTACGCTTATGTTTAACTTTAATCAAATAGCTTTTACCTACTAATGTGGTATCAATTTCTACTTTTTCAACGTTGTCTAAAACATTGTCACCTTTAAAAGCGGCACTGGCAGGAGTTTTCGGGTTTAGTTTCCATGAATTAGTGATTTTGGTGCCTTGACTTATAGTTAAGTCCAAGTCGTTTACCAATTGGGGTGTAGTGTCATTTAATGTACTTCTTACAGTCCCTTTAACATCGTTCCAAACAATACTTGCTTTTACTGGGTTTTTCCCAGAAGCAATAATCGTATAGGTAGTGGAGTCTGAATTATTTAAGATATTTTCATACACTAAGTCAGAACTGGCATTACTATTTTTTGTAGTTAATGCATTCTTCAAAACGGTGGCGGCATCAAACATATTAAGTAACCCCCATCCAAATTTGTAATCTGGTCCAGGGTTGGGTCCTGCTTCATTTGCTGTATGTATCGCTAAAGCTTTCACTGTGGTTGATCGCAAAAACTTTTTGGGACTTAATTGTTGGCTTAGTTCTTGTAATAATAATAAGGAGCCGGCAGCATTCGGTGTAGCCATCGATGTTCCGTTCTTATAACCGTAACTTGAATCATTTTTTGGATCATCAGTTACAATTGTTGAAAATACAGCTACACCATCCGCTACAATATCGGGTTTAATTCTACCATCATCTGTAGGTCCCCAACTACTGAACGAGGACATGACTACATCTTCTTTTTTGGTATACGGACTGGATAAGCCATAAACGGCACCTACCACCAACAAATTCTTTGCATTAATATCTGCAGATAAAGTTTCATAAGCATCATTACTGCTTAAGCTATCAGGTCTTCCGCCTGCATTATACATTTTACCATTGGCATCTCTTCTCCAATAGGGATCACCCACTTTTGGGCCAGTACTTCCATGATTATTTCCTGCAGCTTTCGCAATTAAATAAAAAGGTGCATTGTACATAATTGAATCGTGTAACTGGGCTTCATAATTGTAAAGTCCAAATTTAAAATCTTCCTTTTCATCGAACTTACCATTGAATTCCCAACGATCAGAAGAATCACTATTTTGATCCCACCCACTAACTATTCCGTAAGAGTGATTGGAAATAAGCATTCCATTGGCTGCGGCTGCAGACATTTCACTATTGTCATTATTCCAGTCATAGGAATAAGCCCCTTTTAAATTATAGGACATTCCTTTTGCTAATGGGTTCAATCCCTTACTCATAACAGTGCCAATTACATGCGTGCCATGATCATATGCTTTAGTAGCGTTGTCTTTTTGAACAATTCTATTTCTAAGTTCAATATGTGTAGTAAGCACTGCACCTTGATCCCAAACGCCGAATGTATTGGTTAAGCTATCGCTTTCGCCAGTTAAATTAAAACCGTTAGCTGCGGTTGGCCAAAGTTTATTCGTATTGACTGTGATTGCAGGAATAGGATCAGCAAAACTTGTATAATAAATGGGGAGGCCAGCTGCATCAATTCCAATTAAGGAACGACGACTATTGCCTGCTTGATAAAATAAGGGCCACCTTTTTTCCTTGGCTTTGATTAATGCATCTGAATAGGAAGCTCGGGATTCAATATCCAAAGATTTTGCTGTATTTAATAATATTAATTTTCTTGTTTGAACCTGTGCATTTATTTGTTGAAAAAAAATAAATGAAACCAATAAACAAATTTGCCATTTTTTCATGCGCATGTATTTATAAAACCTTTTAATAGGAGTATTCGAAATTACAATTTATTATCTGTTTTTTAGCAATTTACACAAATTATAAGTCCTTTATCATGGCTGCTTTTAGCTAATAGTTGTTTGTAATTGTGTTTGATTTTTTTTGTAACTTTAAACAAATGCAAATGCAATGAAAAGGGTTTATACAACTATTTTAGGTTTAATGTTATCTGCTTTATTATTGCTGGGATGTTTTACAATTAATAAACAAACTAAAGAAATAGTAGAACAAGGCATTCAAGGTCAAGTTTTTGAACAAAAAGGCAATTTCATGCCGCAAAAAGGTAAGTCATTTTCTAAAGGTGTTGGATTTGCAACCCAGCTTTATGTTTTCGAACCCACTCATATTCAATCAGCTAGTCAAATTAGCGGTAGTTTATTTAACCTGCCAACCACTAAATTAATTGGGACTTTCGCGACTGATAGTATAGGGCGTTTTAAGTGTCAATTAAATCCAGGCAGGTATAGCATTTTTATTGGGTATCAAAATGGGTATTATGCGACTGGCTTCAACCAGCTAAATGAATTAGGTATTGTGCAAGTTTTAGCGGGAACGTTTGCGCCTATGGAAGTAATTATAAGTGCCAAAGCAAGTTATTAGCATTGAAATAGTATCTTTGTACGGTGATGTATGAATGAGCAATCCTTGTTTGAACGGTTTAATATTTCCCCCCTCCTTAATTCTTTGGCGGACAGGATAGCTATGTCCGAGACACAAAAAATTCCATTTCAAATTTTCCTGCAACAGTTGAATGGTTCTGCACCCGCTTTTGTTTTACAAGCCATTTTTACGCATGAAAAAACGAATCAGTGGAATCATATTGTTGTATTGAATGATGCAGAAGAAGCAGCCTATTTTTTTAATTCTATTGAAAGTGTGACAGAGGCAATGGATTTATTTTATTTCCCCTCCTCTTTTAAAACACCCCATAATTTTAATTTATTAAATCCTTCGCATGTAATGCTGCGAACCGAAGCATTGACTAAAATTTCAATGGGTGGGAATAAAAAAATTATTGTGACTTATCCTGAAGCGCTTTTTGAAAAAGTGATACTCCCAAAAACACTACAAAATAATATCATACAAATTAAAACCAATGATAGTATTGATTTGAACGCAATGATGCAGGAATTTATTGATTATGGTTTTGAGCGCACCGATTTTGTTTATGAGCCAGGTCAATTTGCATTAAGAGGCGGCATTTTTGATATTTATTCATTTGGTAATGAAAAGCCTTATCGTATTGAGTTGTTTGGGGAAGAGGTGGATAGCATTCGCTTGTTTGATCCTGCAACACAATTGAGTGAACGTAAATTATTACAAGTAAATATTATTCCTAATGTAACAACACAATTTGAGGATACCGAAAAAATCCCACTGATTGATTTCATGAATAATAATACGATTCTTTGGATCAAGGATTGGAATGTAATTAAGCAGCGTGGCATAGATCAATGGGAATCCTTGAATGACTTTTTAACCCATACGGCCAATAACAAACCCATTGAATTGGGGGATGCGCATATCAAACATACCCAATTAGATGATTTTGATACTGTGGAAAATGCAGAAGCTTCCTTATTGAATAGTACTATTATAGAATGGGGTTTTCAAGCAAATATTTCAAAGGAAGTTATTCAATTTAACACCCAAGTGCAACCTAGTTTTAATCGACAATTTCAATTGTTGATAGCAAACTTACAGGAGCTTGAAAAAAAAGGGTATGCCTTATTTATTTTTGCAGAGCAAGCCAAGCAGTTGGAGCGTTTGCATGCTATTTTTACAGATTTAAAAACAGAAATACAATTTACACCTGTTGTAAAAAATATTCACGAAGGATTTATTGATCATGATCATAAAATTGTTTGTTATACGGATCATCAAATATTTCAACGCTATCATAAATACAAAGTAAAGCAGGCCTATAGTAAAAGTAAAGCTATTACGCTCAGAACATTACGTGATATGCAGCCAGGCGATTATGTTACGCATATTGATCATGGCGTGGGTGTTTATAGTGGGCTGCAAAAAATTGATGTGAATGGTTTAATGCAGGAAGCGGTGAGAATTATATATAAGGACAGTGATATATTATATGTGAATATTAATTCACTACATAAAATTTCAAAATACACTGGGAAGGAAGGGGCGCCTCCAAAAATAAATAAATTAGGTTCCGATGCTTGGGTAAAGTTAAAAGACAAAACAAAAGCAAAGGTGAAGGAAATTGCATTTGATTTAATTAAATTATATGCACAACGTAAGGCGCAAGCTGGCTTTGCTTTTACGCCGGATAATTACATGCAATATGAATTGGAAGCTTCGTTTATTTATGAAGAAACTTTGGATCAAGCAAAGGCAATAGCCGATGTAAAAAAGGATATGGAAACACCTTCGCCCATGGATAGGTTGGTTTGTGGCGATGTGGGATTTGGTAAAACAGAAGTGGCGGTCAGGGCAGCATTTAAAGCGGCCATTGATGGGAAGCAGGTAGCGCTTTTAGTACCCACCACTATATTAGCATTTCAACATTATAAAACTTTTGTGGATCGATTAAAGGATTTTCCCATCACTGTTGATTATTTAAACAGGTTTAAATCGGCTGCACAAAAAAAGGAAACCATTGAAAAAGTAAAACAAGGGAAGGTGGATATTTTGGTGGGTACGCATGGTATTTTAGGGAAGGACGTGGTATTTAAGGATTTGGGTTTAATGATTATTGATGAAGAACAAAAGTTTGGAGTAGGGCATAAAGAAAAATTAAAAACATTAAGAGCGACCGTTGATTGTTTAACATTAACTGCAACGCCTATTCCAAGAACTTTACATTTTAGTTTAATGGGCGCGCGTGATTTAAGTATTATTAATACACCGCCAGCCAACAGGCAACCCATTCATACGGAAGTGCAAGTGTTTAATGAAGATACGATTCGCGAAGTCATTTATTACGAAGCAGAACGTGGAGGGCAAGTGTTTTTTATTCATAATCGCGTACAAGGCTTAGCTGAAATGTGTGCAATAATTCAGCGTTTATGTCCTGATTTAAGTATTGGATTCGCACATGGTCAGCTAGAAGGGCATCAATTGGAAGAAAAAATATTGGATTTTATCGAGAAAAGATATGATGTGTTGGTGTGTACTAATATTGTGGAAAGTGGCGTGGATATTGCCAATGTGAATACCATCATCATTAACAATGCACATCAATTTGGCTTAAGTGATTTGCACCAATTAAGGGGAAGGGTAGGGCGAAGCAATAAAAAAGCATTTTGCTATTTATTAGCCCCACCAATTAGCACTTTACCTGATGACTCCCGAAAAAGATTACAAACCTTAGAACAGTTTAGTGAACTAGGTAGTGGATTTCAAATTGCGATGCGCGATTTAGATATTCGAGGTGCTGGTAATTTATTAGGTGGGGAGCAAAGTGGTTTTATGGTGGAGATTGGATTTGAAATGTACCAGAAAATTTTAGCAGAAGCTGTAAGAGAATTGAAAAGATCAGATTTTAAAGAATTGTTCCAGGAAGAAATTAGTAAGCAGGATGATTATGTGCAAGACTGCACGATTGACACTGACTTGGAAATTATGATTCCAGATATTTATGTGGAAAGTATAGGTGAGCGACTCTCATTATATACAAGATTGGATCAATCTGAAAATGATGAAGAATTAGATTTACTTCATGGGGAAATGATTGATCGATTTGGTCCGATGCCTAAGTCGGTCGAAGATTTATTTACGACAGTAAAGTGCCGTAAAATAGCCATCGCATTGGGTTTTGAAAAAATGACTTTGAAAGAAGAAACTGTAAGGTGCTTTTTTATAAATCGTCCGGATGCGCCTTATTTTGAAAGTGATACATTCAAACAATTATTATTGTTTGCGCAAACATCGATGAATACTGCACATTTTAAACAAGCTGGTAAAAATTTCATTTTAATTATAAAGGACATCAAAGGGATGAGTGAATGTTATCGACTTTTGAATAAAATTCATACTGGCGTATTGGGCGTTAAATAAGGTAACTCGTTAAATGGATAAAATAGTAAAAGCCGCACTCGATGAATCGAGTGCGGCTTTTAAATATGATTGGAATTGTGTAAAAAAGAACTAGTTAATCTAGAATCCTTTTGTAGCCACTCCGTCAGCAATAGCTTTAAGCGCGTTTGTTTCGCTCATGATTGCTGCCATTTTATTTCCTTTACCATCATTGCCACCTGCCATATAACCGCCTTTTGCAGTTTTAGTGATGACAGCATCATGCATTGGTACATTTTTTTCTTTTGTTTTTAAGCAATACGCTTTAATCATTTTTGTAGTGTCCATTTTGTATAAATTTTAAAGTGAAATTTTCTAATTGAAAGTAGGTTATTTATTGTGATTCATTTAAGTTCAAGGGCTGTTTTTTGTTAAAATGGCCAAAAATTGTATTAATACTAACTTTTAGGCGTCAATTTTAGCATATTTCGCATGTGATTCAATGAATTCCCTTCTTGGAGCCACTTCGTCACCCATGAGCATACTAAAAATACGATCCGCTTCAGCAACGCTTTCGATGGTCACTTGTTTCAAGGTTCTTCTGGATGGATCCATGGTCGTTTCCCATAATTGGTCTGCGTTCATTTCTCCCAAACCTTTATATCGTTGTATAGTTACTGAATCATCTTTTCCACCACCAATTTTTGTAACCAATGCTTTTCTTTGCTCTTCGCTATAGGCATATTCCTGATCCTTGCCTTTTTTCACCAAGTATAAAGGAGGTTGTGCAATGTATA
>JACCDP010068193.1_pt1 | contig 11933 bp, 11 predicted proteins | sample 7445841 | NCBI WGS metagenome assembly JACCDP01 (sample SAMN15323441, study PRJNA562643) | freshwater metagenome | isolation source: river surface water | place: USA:Blue River Watershed | collected 2017-08-17
ATTTAACAACAGCCATGTACCATTTTGTGAGCCTTCCTCACTTTAAAACTTTACGTGAACCACTTTTAAATTTTTGTGTGGTACGTGAAATTAAAGGCACCCTTCTTTTAGCGGATGAGGGTATCAATGGCACCGTCGCAGGCTCTGAAAAATCCATTCTAGAATTACTCAATTATTTAAAAACTGATCCAATCTTTGAAGGTCATTTTAAAAATCTGGGCCACAAAGAATCATGGTCGGATAAACACCCCTTCTATCGCATGAAGGTGAAGCTCAAAAAAGAGATTGTGACATTAGGCGTGCCCGGTGTATCACCTACCAAAATAGTCGGTAAATATGTGAAACCTCGAGATTGGAATTCCATTATTTCAGATCCTGAAGTGGTATTAATCGATACACGTAACGATTACGAATACGCGATAGGGACTTTTAAAAATGCAGTGAATCCAAAAACCAATACCTTCCGCGAATTCCCCGAATACGTGAAAACACATTTTGATCCTAAGAAGCATAAAAAAGTCGCTATGTTCTGTACTGGTGGCATTCGTTGTGAAAAAGCCTCTTCCTTCATGATGAGTGAAGGATTCGATGAGGTCTATCACCTCGAAGGTGGCATTCTGAAATACCTAGAAGAAGTTAAACCAGAAGAGAGTCTATGGGAGGGGGAATGCTTTGTATTTGATCAAAGGGTTGCGATCAAACATGGACTAGAAGTCGGTGATTATGATCAATGTTATGCATGCCGTTATCCCTTATCAGAAGATGACATGAAAAGTGACAAATACACACCAGGCATTTCATGTCCTCATTGCTATAACAAACACACCACTGAAAAACTCAAAAGCCTTACCGAAAGACAAAAGCAAGTGATCTTAGCAAAAAAAAGGGGGCAAGCTCATATTGGAAAGGTTAATGACCGCCCCCCTTCAAAATAAGCAAACAACCCTTCCAGATAATCCAAAGATCAAGACAAAAAAGACTGAAAGAAGATCGCTTAAGATATTGATCTAAATATTCATACTCATAAATTGGATTTCCCATCTCTGAAGTGCCTTTGTTAATGTGTCCAAGGCCCAACATACCAGCTTTTAAAAATTTACGGGGTATATTGCCCTGCGCAAGATCTCTTTCGTAATGCATTACCGATAACGAACGAGGGCCAACAATGCTTGTTTCGCCCTTGAGGACACTAAAAAATTGTGGGATTTCGTCTAAATAAAATTTCTTAGCAAATTGTCCCACATAAGTTCTGCTCTCTTTATCCCACTCTGCTGCATAGGCTATCCAGTCACCTTTTTTTGCTGCATTTAAATCAATGCATTTTGTTTTAATTAATCGAATTTTATATTTACGAAAAATTTGGCCTGCACTGACTGCATAGTAATAAAAAAATAAGGGTCCTTTGTTTTCTGGAATAAAAAAACCTTCTGTTATATAAGCTAATTTCAATAAAACTAATATAGGAAGCGAAAAAAATATTAATGCAGTCGCAATAAATTTATCAAAAAGATCTTTTAAAACCCTTTGAGGTAATGGACTTTTAAGATCAAATAAATGGCTGTAACGCTGATAAAGCTCTTTTGAGGGTGGCTTATAAGGAAAAGCTTCTTTGGGTTCATTTCTCATGCGACTTTGCCCATTCTATATATATTCCAATGCCTTCTTGTAAACTTATTGAAGGCTTCCAATTAAATTCATTCGAAACAGCTGATATATCAACATCTATATTGCTATGATCGGATGCTAGAGGATTTAAATAATTTACTGTGGGTTTCTTTTTCAAGGCATTTGAAAAAATATTAATAATCTCATTAATACTGTGCTGATTTCCTGAGCCCACATCAAAGGAGCCAGAGGAAGGTCCTTTTTTTAAAATATGATTTATCAATTCGATGAAATCATGAATAAAGAGATAGTCTTTCTTGTTGTCTCCACTCCCCCATACATCAATTGTATTGTCATGACACATATGGTGATAAAAATTTGGAATCACACCTTGGTTATTTTTAAAAATTTGCTCAGGCCCATAAAGATTAGAAACTCTTAAGTTTAAAATTTTGGTGTCAGAATTTTGACTATGCAATCTTAAAAAATTTTCAAGGAAAAACTTAGCTAAGCCATAAACTGATTTTATAGAAACGTTATTGGCCTCAAAAGATCCTAATGCACCTGCAGAAGATATGAAAACAATACATTTTGTCCTATATTTCACAGCTAAATCAAATAATTTAATTGCATTAAAAATATCATTTTCAATATCATTAGAAATATGAGCATTGTCTTTATTTGGAGTCATGGACGAAGCCAAGTGAATTAGATAATCAAAAGGCTTGGCTTTAAAGATATCTTCAATATATTTAGGTGTCTGAAAATGCTCCCGATCAATAGAGTTAATATTGTGCGATAAGAAGCTTTTATTTCTCAGTAAATTTTTACCAACAAACCCATTTTTACCTGTTAAAAGTATATTCATATAGACAAATATAACTCTAAAGTTTGACTCACCATATTTTCCAAAGAGTATCTACTTGAAATTTTTACTGAACGTTCAGATATTTGATTCATAAAATTTTTGCTCTTTAAACATTTATTGATCATACGAGAAGCTTCATCATTTGTTGAGTAAACATACCCGTTGATCCCTTTTTTTACAAAAAATTCAACACCGCCTACGTCAGTTGAAATAATCGGGATAGATGCCATGCATGCATCTTGAAATAAGTAAGGTGAACCTTCATAGCGACTCGTCACAAGGAGCAAATCAATATCTTTTAAAAAATCTTTAAGATTTTTTTCTTTAATAATTTTTATTTTTAAAGATAAGTCCGTTTTATTAATTAAATCACGAAGTGACTTTAAATACTCCCCATCACCCAAAATCGAAAGCTTAAGCTGTTTATTCATATTTAAAGCAAGAGAAAAAATTTTTACAGCTCTTAACGGGTCTTTTTGAAAACACAAGCGGCCCACAAATCCAACTGATTTAGTTGATTTTTTTTTTCTTGGATACTTAATTTTGCTAAATGGTGACATATAAGCTCCATTTGGAATGAGTACAAGTTTAGATTTATTAATTTTTAAGGCTTCTGCATGATCCCATTCTGACTTTGAAGTCAAAATAATACGGTCTGAAAATAAGGATAAGAAAGCCTCTATATATTTGATCAAATTAAATTTAATAGTGCCAAGCGAAGTATTCATTGTATAGAATGCGTGGGGGGTGTAAACAATAGATGCCCTGGAAAATAAACCAACTATTCGCGCATAAACACCACCTTTGGAACTATGACCATGTATGACATCAAATTTTTTTGAAAAAATAATAAAAAATAAAACTCTAAAGAGTGTTATAAAATCATTGATAGAAATATTTCTGCCGAAATTTATTTCACTTGATTTAACTCCGAATTTTTTTAGTTCTTGAAAATCCTGTTTTAATGCTTGATCAACTATCTTATTATGAATAATAGTAATGTCATGGCCTAATTTTCTTAAGCCATAGGAAAGATCAACGATATGTCTCCCAACACCGCCTTGAGCCCCCATGATTAAAAGTATGTTCAAAACTCACTTACTTTCTATACTTAATTAACTTTGCTGGGACGCCACCAACAATAGAGTTTTTAGAAACATCTTTAGTAACGACGGAACCAGCAGCAATCACACAGCCGTCCGCAATTTTAACGCCAGCTGTAATCACCGCATTAGCGCCAATCCATACATCATTACCAATTTTAATTGTCATATCATTATCATCCTGAAGTCTAATGATTTGACCTAATTTTGTACCATGATTGGAAGCAATCACTGATACTCCAGGACCAAAAAGTACATTGTTACCAATATAAATTTGACTCTTATTAGAAGCCCATAAATTGCAATTATGATTTATAAAAACATCATGGCCAATAAAAATATTTTTAGGGTTTTTGATAAATACAAATGGCGAAAATTTTACATTTATTCCATGAGATCCTAAAAATGCTCGTCTTATATAAAAAGCTCCTGAAACGAAAAAAAATAAACTTACCCAACCTTGAAATAAGTGGTAAATAATTTTAAGAAGCAGAGGTAATTTTTTAAATTTTTGTTTCATTTATATAAAACTCTAACATTAACCAAAAATTAGCATCACTTAAATTTTTTATCAAGGTGCTATTCTAGAAGAAAATAATTTATATACAATTGGCAAAAATACTTTTGAGTTAAGAAAGCTTAAAAAATAAAGGCTCTTAATTTTGAGTGGTAAATTAACTTTAGAGCCCAAAATAACTTTCCTAGCATTATAATTTTTTCCTTCCATCCAAAAATATAAAAATTTTTGCCTAACAATCCATACTTGGAGAGCGGAAATTTCATTTGGAAATTTTAATTTAATTCCTGAATATTTTAATAAAAATTTTTTTACCATGTCTTCAGTTTCATCGGCTAGTAAGTGATAATTTCGCCATGTATATGACTTGGAATGAACACGCCATTTTGCTAAAACTTCCGGAACAAAATCAATTTTTGAAAGAAAAGCTATGCGCAGAAAGACATCCATCTCTTCAATCATTTTATAATTTTTATTAAATACAATTTTATTTTTATTAATAATTTCTTTTCTTATCACCACAGAAGATAATGTTAGGTAGTAATCTTTGAGGAGCGAACCGAAGCAATAACCGGATTGATATACCTTATTTTTTCCTATAATTTTTGTTTGCCCCCTTGAATTAAAAGTTTCAACATCTGAATATACGAGGCCAACTTCTTTATTAATGAATAACGGTATTTGTTTTTCTAATTTATCCTTTACCCATAAATCATCACTATCTAAAAATGCAATAAACTCACCCCGAGCTTCTTTCAAAGCTAAATTTCTTGCTTGTCCTAAGGTTACAGTTTTGTTTCCTCTAAAACACCTTATGCGAATATCATTAAAGAGGCTAGCAATTTTGTCTTGACGTTTTTGAGAATTATTATCCCACAGCACAATCTCCCAATTTTGGTATGTTTGAAGCACTACAGACATGATTGCATCATATAAAAAATCTTCACCATTAAAGGAATTTATGATTATGCTTACCAGAGGCTTTCCGTTAGCTTTTGAATTTTTTTTTAGCAAATTTTATTAAATGAGTAATTATAAAAAATGGGGTTAGAAAGACTTAATAATTAAATTTAATTCTGAGCATATGTGATCAATATCAGTTGAAGTCATATCAACATGAAGAGGAAGCGTTAATAATCTGTCTGAAATTTCTTCTGTATTTGGGAGTATAGAATTATTTTTTTTAAAAAAATTTAACTTGTGGTTTGGGTAATAATGAACGCCCGTTTCAATTCCTTTTTTTTCTAAATTCAATCTTAATTGTTCCCGGTCAATCCCTGAAGGCAAAACTACTGGAAATATGTATGGCACAACCTCTTCATAATTAATAGTTAATAAAGTTAAATTGGGGATTTTTTTTAATTCGTTTTGATATTTTTTTGCTATTTGCTGCCTCGAGGATAAAAGATAATCTTTCCGTTTTAATTGCTCAATGCCTATTGCAGCCATAATGTTGCTCATATGATAGCGCCAACCTTGATCTGTAACTTCAAAATGCCAACTTCTTTTGTTTTGATATCTATTGTCGGTATCTTTTTTAACGCCTAATAATCTTAGGTCTTCAATTTTTTTTATTATTTCATCATCATTTGAAACAACACAACCACCTTCTCCTGATGTTATATTTTTTACTCCATCAAAACTAAAACATGCAATATCACCCATGCTTCCAACTTTTTTAGATTTGTAGGTTGAGCCAAAAGCATGTGCAGCATCTTCTACGACTCTAAGTTTATACTTAGAAGCTAAATTGTATATAGCATCTAGATGGCCCACGCCTCCAGAATAATGAACGGGCATAATAGCTTTTGTTTTAACTGTAATTCGCTCTTCTAAATCATTTGGATCTAAGGTTAAAGTTTGTTTTAATATGTCACATGCTATTGGGGTTCCTCCGGCCGCTTTTATTGCTTGAAAGCTCGCTACATAAGTGATAGATGGCACTATTATTTCATCATTTTTTTTAATTCCAATAGCTTGAAGAGCTAAATGAAGTGCTGCAGTGCCATTAGAAACACAAACAGTTTTTCTACCAAAAAAATTACTTAAATCGGTTTCAAATTGCTTCACTTCTGAGCCCATTCCTAAATACTCCCGATCAAGCACACTCATCACTGCGTTTTTTTCAGTCTGAGATATACTGCTTTTTGATAGGCGAATCATGTTACCAGATCTTCCAGGGTGCTTTATTAGCTTCCCAGAGATCTTCTAAATAAGATCTGTCTCTCATGGTATCCATACATTGCCAAAAACCTTCGTGAAAAAATGCCATAAGCTCACCTTTTTTTGCTGCTTCTTCTAGTGGGGACTGTTCAAGCACGGATGAATCATCAGTAATAAAATCTAAAAATTTTGGCTGCATGACAAAAAACCCGCCATTTATCCATCCCGATGTTGTTTGTGGCTTTTCTTTAAAAGATTTAACTTTGCCATTGAAAACCTCTAGCTCTCCAAAACGCGCCCCCGGATGAACTGTTGTCACTGTAACTAACTTTTTATGTTGAGAATGAAAAGCAAGCAAATCATTCAAATTAACATTTGCTAGACCATCTCCGTATGTCAGCATAAATGGTTGCTTACCTAGATATTCACGAATACGCTTAATTCGACCACCGGTCATTGTAGATAAACCAGTATCGACCAACGTGACCTTCCAGTTAATTTTTGATTTATTATGAAAGCTAAGATTTCCAGAATTTAAATCGACTGTGAAATCTGAATTTAAAGAAGAGTAGTTTAAAAAAAATTGCTTCACAACTTCCGCTTTATAACCAAGCGCTACAACAAATTCACTAAACCCCTGTGACGCATAAATATTCATAATATGCCATAAAATAGGTTTGCCCCCTATTGTTACCATCGGCTTAGGGATTGATTCAGTCATCTCACTTAGTCTTGTACCTAATCCCCCAGCTAAAATAACTACTTTCATGAGAAAGTCTCCCATTTATAATAAATATCATTTAAATCTTTTCTTTGAACTTCAGAGGGATCATGAATGACATCGGCTATGTTTAATATTAGACTTTTGGAATCCGAAATCCCTTGAAAGGCAAACCAAATTAATGGAGGCACTGTAATTCTTGCATATCTTTCATGGCCAATAATTTCCTCGCGATATCTTTTTTGATTGTCAAAAAAAACAAATTTAACTTTTCCTATAGGAACAATTAAGTTTAAAGTCATTTGCAAATGACATTTCCAACCTTTTATATGTCCCGTATTAATTTCTGAAAAGTAAGCTTCACCGAAACCTATATATCCATTATCAGTCTTTTTCATTGCATGAAAAACATTACCTCCGTTAACCTGAATAAACTTTAAAGGCGAAACAACAATATCATCAACTGTTATTTTGCCCATGATAAACCTAGCTTATTGGCACAAGAAGTATAATCACTTATTTGAGCTAAAGTAAATTTAGTCATTAAAGCTTTTGGACTTGCATAGTATTTTTTGTACCATAGAGCTGTCTCACGAACGGTGGTATTAAAGTCCCAAATACTTCTCCAATCCAATAAGTGTAGAGCTTTATCACAGTTTAACTTTAGCAATTTTGACTCGTAAAAATTATCAGCTTCTTGGGATGTGTTAATCCATTGCGCCTGATTCCAATGTATTTTCATTTCGTTGGCCAAGTCTGCAACAGAATAGTCGTGATTAGATTGTGGACCAAAATTAAAAGCTTCCCCATGAAATTCATTATTTTTATGCAAACAACCGGCCAGGGCCAAATAACCACTTAATGGCTCAAGAACATGTTGCCAAGGTCTTGTTGCGTTAGGATTTCTAATTGGAACTATTTGATTTTGAGCCCACGAACGTGCGCAATCAGGAACAATTCGACGATCAGCCCAATCACCTCCGCCAATAACATTTCCAGCCCTTCCTATTCCTATTCTTATATTTCCCTCCTTTTCAAAAAAGGAATGTATATAAGAATTGATAACAAGCTCAGCGGAAGCTTTAGAGGCGCTATAAGGATCATTACCACCTAAAGCATCATTTTCTCTATACCCCCAAATCCATTCATTATTTTTATAAGCCTTATCACTAGTAATCAGTACTACTACACATTGATTTTTAAGCTGTCGTAAAGCTTCAAGTACATTCATGGTTCCAATAGTGTTTACTTGCCAAGTGTCGGGAGGATTTTCGTAGGATTTACCGACCAAAGACTGAGCTGCCAAATGAAAAACAAAATCAGGTTTAATATCTAAAAAAAGTTGATTTAAATGCCTGGTATCCTTGATATCTAAGCGTATATCATTTATTTCTCTATCTAAACCAATAACGGAAAAATGCGAAGGATGGCTGGGAACATCAATTGAAACCCCATAAATTTCCGCACCAAGTGTTACTAGCCATTTAGATAGCCAAGATCCTTTAAATCCAGTATGGCCAGTGACTATTACTTTCTTTGAATAAAATGTTTGATTTAAGCTATGCATATTTGTAGATACTAAATAAAATTGTTATACAAGTTTAACAGCCAATTTATAAAATAATACATTGAATTAAAACAATTATTTAATAAAAAGAAAGAAAAGAATTTATATAAGATTAATCAACCTTGCCAGATATCCAGTAAAAAGAATGGCGGCCTTGAAATTCAAATCCGTCAGTTACATACTTAAATTTAACCTTGTTCATTAAACGCAAATATTCCTTTCTATCTCTCATAAACCCCCAAAGTTGAAACTTATTTCTATCGAAAAAACAGATATAAAAACGCAACAAAAAATATTTAATTAAATTTTTGATGTACGAAAAAAAATTATTTTTTTCAATAAAACTTGCACTTATTAATACAATCATGCCCTTTTTATTAAGCCTCTTCTTCAGAAGTCGTAATAGTAAAATTAAATCAGCATCATTCAAAGAATAATCAACTGCAGATAGATAAATTAAATTGAATTTAATAGAAGGTAATTTATTGCTAGAGACAAAGATTCTATTTTTAGAAACAAAAGTCTTCAACCATTTATGAGCCAAGTCAGCATAGTCATAAACATAAAGATTTAATTTATTTCCAAATATATTTTTTAAACAATATTCGATAAATCCAATACCACAACCTACAGAAAGAATTGCATTCTTATCTTCGATTAATATTGATAGCCATTTAGCTATAATTTCTTTTGACTCAAGCCATGATTTATCTAAATCGGTATAAAAATAATATTTAGAAAAAAATAAAGAATAAAAATTATTATAGAAAGTTCTATCAGCTAGTTTTACAGATGATATCTTAGCAAAAGAAATAAATTTTATTTTTTGCCATTCAGTTTGATAAAGGTATCTCATGATATTAGATTGATTATGATATCAATTTAATCCAGGACTTTAAAGATTTATCTAAGTTGAAGAATTTACGTCGTGTTGAAAGATCTATTTTTGTGGGCCTTTTAATCAAGGCCTCAAGCAATTCAGATTCTGATCTAACCAAGCAAATGTCTCTGCAATTTAGGAGCGGGCTAAAATTTAATGTGCTCGGGTCAAGGACTGTAATAACTTTAACTCCTGCACAATACGCATCAACAGATGCTGAAGTAGCGTTACTAGTAATTACAATATTATTTAATTTTAAAAGACTTTTAATTGATGCTTTTGAAATAGTTAAATTATATCTATAGATTTTAGACGGGTCAAAAGATGAAAAAGGATGCGGCTTAAATATAATTTTTGTATGCTTAGGTAAATCATAGAATATATTTTTTACCATATTTAATAAAAACTTGTTATTTTGATCGACAAAATCACCTAATAATAAAATATTAAATTTATTACTAAAATGCTTTTCCTTAAAGTTAAAAGAGTTTAAATAAAGATATCTTAAAGCTTCTACATTTCGAATAATTTTTTTTGGAAAGCCTGAAGAGAGTAGAGAATTATAGGCGTTAGAGCCATTTACTGCTACAAAATTTGGTTGCGGAGATTTTGAATAATAAAAAGTTTTGTCATGATGATACCTTAAATCCCAAAATCTTATGGTTGAGTGAGGATGACCGATAGAACTTAAATGGCCATAATTTTTAAACGCATGAAGAAATGCAACTTCCCAGCTTTGGTTTTCTTGCAAATATATACATTTACTTTGTTTTCGAATTTGCTTAAGTGCAGATTCAAACAAATTAAGGTACAACAAATTTTTAAAAGCATTTTTTCCGAAAAAGGAAGAAAATAAATCAAGGCGATATAGAGGATAAACATTGAATGATTTATTACTTATAAAAAAAGTTGCAGTACAGATCTTTCTATAATTTATGGCAATTTTAAACCAGTCAAGAAAGACATTGAAAAAAATACATGGAGTCAAGAAAGAATCTAAACAAATATGATTTTGTAGAGATTTCTTAGAAATTTTTCCAAAAAAATTAAAAAAAAGTAAAGTTCTAAATGTTAAAAAAACCCCGCCTACATATATATGAAGCCAATTACTTTTCACGTTATTAAACTTAAGTTTATCGGGAAGGTTTCCCCAGTAAGTTGAGATAAAAGAATTTTCCTTTAATGATTGATCAATAGAAGAAGCATCGAGGTAATTTATAAACAAAATTTTTGCCCTACTTTTTTTCCAGTTATTTAAGCTTATAAAATTAAAAAAAATTCTTGAGAATAAATAATAAAAAAGCCAGACCAAACCCTCAATAAAAACATAAGCAAATGAAGCAAAATCATTTAAGAGTGAAAAAGGGTTAAATTTCATAGTATTGTACACTTTAATATTTTTAACCTTAAAAAACGGCTCTAATATCTGAAAAATAACTTTTTGTTTGCAATCCATCTGAATAGAATCTATTTTAAATTTCTTTAAAATAATTTCTAAAGCAAAAAACTTTAAAACATCATTAATATATATTGAATTCAAATAATTACAATTTTGAAAAGTTGGGGTAAGCCACCAATAACTAAAATTTTGTCGAATATAGAAGTAATTTAAGATTCTATTCTTTTTGTTTTTCTTAAATTGTAGTGAATTTACCCATTTTAAATATCGCGCTCTAATTACTTTGGAATTTTTTTCGATATACTCCGGAAGAGAGATAATATTTGAATTATTTGAAGTATTAAAACTATTCCAATATAAAAAAAATTCATTCTCATTAGGCTGAGATTCAGAGGTTGAAAAAAAAAGATGTGTTATTTTCAAGGTTTAATTAATTTATCTATTTAGTAAATTTATTCATAACGCAGCACTACTATCAGTTTGTAAAAAAAAATTGCGGATATTTTATTTTAAATTTAAGATTCTATTAAATTCCTGTGTCCATAAATGAGATGAATTTTCTGAGGTATTAGCAAATCTTTTGCAAAATTTACGAATAGCATTTTGTCTAGCTTTATTTTTCCACCAACTCTCAATATTCAAATAAATTTTATTTATATGCCTTGACGCAGATTCTGGACTAAAAAATAAAATTTCATATTTTTCTAATAGCTCAAAATATTTTAATGCTTCTTTTCTAATTGTGTCTGTTTTTTTATTAAATATAAGTATACTTGGCTTATTCATTGATAATGCTTCTAAAAAGGTAGTTGAAAGATGATCTGCAACATAAAGGCGACAATTAATCAAGCTGTTATAAAAAGTATTTTCTTCATCATCTTTTTTAATAAGTGGGAATAATTTTAAAATCCTTAAGGACAAATTAAAGACTAAGTCTTGCTGGTGATGAGGTCTATATATCACTTCACTCTGAAGTGCTTTTGGCAAAGATGAAATAATTCTTACTTGCCAGTTTAAATAGTCATTTGTGTTCAAAAAAGGTGGAATTGTATAATTATATCTATCAGGCGCTGTCGAAACTAATAGAATTCCAATTTTTTTATGATTAGA
>JACCDP010187172.1_pt1 | contig 11931 bp, 11 predicted proteins | sample 7445841 | NCBI WGS metagenome assembly JACCDP01 (sample SAMN15323441, study PRJNA562643) | freshwater metagenome | isolation source: river surface water | place: USA:Blue River Watershed | collected 2017-08-17
GTTTACGATACCGTTGCTCTACCAACTGAGCTAAGGCGGCAATAGTTTAATCTAACTTTAATACCGATACTGCCTTTCGGCCTCCACCACCAAAACTAAGGCGGCGTAGTTACAAAATATCACGCCTTTTGTATTCGGGCGAGGGAGTCTTTTCGTGGTAAGACGGTGAAAAGAAAGACAACCTTATAAACTTACACTGCCTCCTGAGGCCTTGCAGAGGCTCTCGCGTTCTGCCGTGGTTGCCGCAGCGGGTGGCTTACGTACTTCAAACGGTCTTGAGTCGACTCGTTGCTCTGCCTCATTAGCTTTAGTAACGCGCATAAGGTACGTAGCCGGCAGAACACTGCCAATCTTCCAATCGAAACTTTGTTTATCGGGTGAGACCGTGAGACTCCTCTGAAGTCCGCTCGCGATCGGCCCGATCGTCTCCTTGGTCTCAACATCAACCAACACCACCTCTAACAAACGCACCTTCTCTTCGGAGTCGAGCGCGACGCGATACGTGCAGCCGCTATAAAACAAATCCTCGTCCTTCGGCAGCAAGAGCGCTAGTGTGGAGCTTGCAATCGCTGTGGTGCTCGTCGCATTATGCATGGCTGTTGTTGACGCAAGCTCAGTCGACGAACGAACCGCCCGTGTGTTGATGGCCGTCACATAGACGGCGCTGAGAGTATCAAGTTCTTGATTGAGCTTGCTCAAAGAATAGTAGCCAAACGCACCCACCCCACCGACAATGACGACAATGATGAGCGAGATGCGGAGCCAGTGCTTCATGCTAATACTTATGGTAGCACTGCAAACTATTTCTTAGGTGTCTCAACGTCACTTGCGGCCGAAAACACACCTCGTATATGCCGAATGGCGACGCCAATATTCTCAGCAATCTCTGGTATCTTCTTTGGTCCGAGGAGCAGAAGTACCACAGCGGTCAGAACGATCGTCTCACTAGTTCCGAGTCCAAACATAGCGTTTATTTTTTTTATTAAATAAGATTGTCATTTCATATAGTACCATCATGGGCAAAACCATTGCAACCAACGACAGGATATCAGTTGGTGGTAGAAGTGCCGTGATGAGCAACATACAAAAAAACGCGATACGACGGTTGTTCTCGATCACCTGTGGCGTAAGTACACCAAGCTTAACCAGAAGCGTTATAGCCAGAGGGAACTCAAAGAGCATACCGAGTAAGGCCGCAGTAATGAATATCTGGGATAGAAACTGACTGACGTTCCAGATGTTAGCGATACCGAGGCTGATATTGAGATCAGCCAATAGGCGCAGCGAGTAATACAGTATGAAGAAGCCATACACAAATCCCACGATAAAGAGCGCAAAACTGATGGGAATGGACTTCAGAAGTCGCCTCCGCTCACTCTCCGTTAAGGCGGGAATGATGAACACGTAGCAGTTGTAGATCATGTACGGAACCGTGACCATGATCGCCAAGAAAAAACCCACATCCATGACCACATTGAGGTACTGGAATGGCGATGTTGTGGCGATGACCACCACATCGAGCTTAACAATGCTCAGGATGGTCCTCAGAATAAACCCGGAGGAGAAAAACCCGGCAACAAAGGTAACGACAAAAAGCACCACCCCCCAGTACAAGCGGCTACGAAGATCCTCTAGGTACGGCAAAAACTTTTCGATGGTCTATGTACACTACACTTCTGATAGATGGTACGAGCAGAAAATCGCCGCTTCGCCTAAGCAGTCGTAAAATCTGCGTCCAACCGGACGACACTCCCCTACGGGGAGCTCGCTCGGCGCACTATCTATTTACCCTTTGGTGCTTCGCTCTGATCGCCGTCTGAAAAGCCGCCCTTGATGTGGCGAACGGCCTCGCCGATGGCGCGTGCGAGCTCAGGAATCTTCTTAGCACCGAAAAGCAAAACAAGAACAGCAGACAAAATTACTAGCTCGCGAGGTCCAAGTCCAAACATGGTGTTATGTGAATCTATTAATTAGCAATAACCGCACTCCCATAATGATAGGTTACCTCCCCCAGCAAGTAAAGCGGGTTCAACCCCTGCCTGTGGACGAGGTCTGGCGGCTCCTGCGGCCTACAGGCCGGTGGTACTGGCCGTCTGCGGGGCACTGAGCACCTCATCGAGCTCATCGATGGCACTCAGATCTAGATCAGGCTCTAGCACATCTTCGGTGGTCGTCGCGGTGGAAGCTGGCGGAAGCGCGATCTCAGGTGTTGTCGTCGAGATAGACGCGGGCGGTGACGATGTTGCGACACTTGGCGTCGTGGTTGACGTCGGGAAGGTGACCGTCGGATATTGTGGCGTGGAGGTGCTCGTAGACGGCGTCGAGGTTGCGGTCGAGGGCGTTGAGGTGGCGACCTGCTCAGGTGTAACCTCAGGCTCTAGATCTGGAAGTACTCCCGGAGTGCCTGTTGCGGAGCGGTGTCGGTGCAGCCACTCAGCTACCGCCGTAACACCCGCCTGCCAGGAGTCATAGGTCCGCGTGTTGCCGTCATCGTCATTACCCACATTGCCCGGATTAAGGGTGGCCACACCCACACCCACGGTGCCAAAGCGTGAATCGAGCTCCATAATCGCCATCATAAGCCGAGCATCGACGGCATACGCCTTTGAGGCATTCATCACCATGTCGCCGGTCACGGGACTGCTTGGGTACTTACCCTTGATGTAGCTATCTATTTGCTCAACGGTGTCCATTGGACCCATGTTGCTCAATATGGTCATGATCTTCTGCTCGTGGAGCGGATCAGTCGCGTACACGGTAATATCGTACTCTCCGAGAACTGCCACTGAACCGTCAGCAACCACCTCAGCAAGAGTAGCCTCCTTCACTTCTGCCGACTTGGAAGCATCAACGAGGAGGTTCAGCTTGAAGAGCGTGTCCTCGAGCGCTAGGATTTCTTTATCGGCAGCCACGACGCGCTCGAGATCACCGTTCATGACAGCATAATCTCTAGAGAGCTTGAACTCTCTGAGTCTATTAGTAAGGAGCTGAATGAGATCCTCAATCTTCACGCGATTATTATACCATCGCTCCCTACTTCAATCCAAAAAATTTGCCCACCGTGAGCAGCTTCTTGCCTACCCGCTCGCCAAACTTGCGCGCCTCCCAATAGCTCAAGGTTACTGATCTGAAATCAAGATCAGGTTGGCCGAATATCCTGCGACCGAGTCTACTGAGCCTGAAATAATAGACTGTTTGTAAAATGGGGCCGATGTAGCCTTGCGCGCCCACCCGCTTATCGGCTGATCGCTTGGAAACACGCGACTCATGGTAATATTCCCGTTTACGTCGGTGAGGCCACTAAGAACTACAAACGTGCTCGTAATCGTGCCCGTCGGACTACTCCCTGGCGCACTGCCCATGGTGTAGCTATAGCTATCGTTATTAATTTTCGTGATCGTAAAAACGCCATTGTTAGCGTCATGGCTCGCGCCCGTGATGAACACCTTGTCGTTGGTCGCCATACCATGCGCTGTGTGCGACACCGTAGCGGTGGTGCTTGCGTTTGATATTGTGACGCTGGCCTCAAACGGAAATGGCCCCCCTGTGGCAGCCTTCACAAACACGCGAGCGTCCTGAATGTTATCGCCATCCTCGTTCTTAACATTAACCGTCGCCGACACCGCTCCCGAGATGACGGTGACGGTGCATCCTGCCGTCCGCACTGACGGTGTGGTGCCGCCCGACACCGTCAAGTTGAGCGACCCCGATGCAATGTTGACATAGACTGCCTCATTCCCCGTTGACCCGTCGCTCACGGCATAGCCTGTGTAGGTATTATCGGTAAGCGTAAAGTTTGCTGCGGTACCCGTTATCTCAATAGCATGCCCGGTACCATCGCTCACGAAACTCGTTCCTGAAATAAGCGCCGCGTTCGCTGGTGAAGAGGCCAGCATTGCAGACGAAGCCGTGCTCTGGTCTATGGTGCAATTGGTAAACGTGGCGCCACCCGTGGTGATCTGGCCAGTTCTGCGGAACGTACTGGTGGTCACGGTCCCTGTACTCAAAAAAACAAACGTGTTCATATCGGTGAATGTACAGGAATCAATATTAACGTCGGCAGAATCAATCATTTCGAAATTGCCTTTCGAGGCGGTCGTTGTTGGCGCGAGACAGGTAAAGCTAATACCGGTCCAGTCAACACGCGAACTGGCGTTACTTATCTCAATCTTATTGAAGGTGGAGCTTACCTTACGAGTATCCTGAATGAACACCGTTTTGTTTGAATCACGAAAATCAACCACCGCATTAATGGAACCGCCCGTGTCCGCTGTGGTACCCTCGTTGGTCCCCGTATTTGCATAGGAGAACGTGGTGGTGCTACCCACCACGGTGATAACCGCGGTCGCGTTATATCCGGTACCCCCGAGGCCACTAATAACCACCGTATCGCCGACGCGCAGTCCGTGCGCCGTCGAAGTGGTTATTGTGGCGACGTTACTCGAACGCGCTCGTTGTGAACTTGTTTTAACCACGTCACCAAGCACCATGAGCCCCTTCCAAAGATAGCCTCCGGCAGTTGACTGCAGAAGACCCCAGCGCGCAGAAGAAGCGTCATTCAACGTCGCAAACCCAGCGAAGGTCGCGTAACCACTTCCACTATCACCACCGGTAAATCGCGCCTCGGCTCTACCATAGCGAATAATGTCGACCACGTGAGGCTGACCCTTTGCTACCGCCTGACTTAGAATACACATACTGCCGACACCAAAAATACTTGTTCCACCAGAAGGAGGCGTACCGTTAGTGTAGTCAGCCGTTACCGTGGGGTCCACCGGATTATTTACCCATTTCCCATACGGAAAAGGCGACACGTCATTCCCGCCAACTGACCACGCTTTCCAATCGCCCAGGGCGTTACCTGCAACAGCCAACCGCAACCCTCCGCTCGCATACGAGAGCAACGCAGTCGCCACACCGTGCCCGTGCCAGACGAGAAACACTTGTCCGCTCGAGAGCGTCACCGACGCGCCGAGAATACGACACATTGAGCATAGGCTCGTCGTGTTCGTTGACTGGGAAACAGTGTTGGTCCCCTGCAGGGCGCTCTCGGTGTCCACCTCGTCTGGTGCTCCTCCAGCGATCGCGTTGGTCAACTCTCCCCACGCAGTCGTGTCAGAATCTGCGATCCAGTCGGTCAGGTCGTGAGTGTACGTCGCTGCTGCCATAGACTTAATTACAGTATAGCGCCTGTACTCCTAATTGGAATCTCGACTCATTCACACCTACTTCAGGCCAAGGAATTTGCCCACAGTAAGGAGCTTCTTCCCTACCAGCTCGCCGAAGGTGCCAGCGTCAGTGTTACCAGCGATCGGCGAGCCCCATGGGTTACCGGCAGACCCAGCATCCGAAAGTGCCTTACCGGTCGTACCAGCAGTGAGGTGATCAGCACTTACATCATCCCACACCGCGTCGGCAATGGTTGTCTGATTCACGAGTCCACTACTATCGATCGTGAGTGCCGAGTTATTCGTGAGGACACCTGCACCCAACACGGTAATGTCTCCGCCTGTGCAAGAACTGTCGACAATCAGGGTTCCGCCGAGAAGTCCGGCCTCAAGTAGGGAGCCCGTGGTCATCGACTCGACCGTGACAATATCAGAACAACCAGTAAATGAAACACTCGTATCAGTATTCATAGTGAGCGTCGAGGTGACGCCCGGGTACATCGGCACTATGTCATCGAAATATGAAAGGCCGCCGAACTCAGCTCCGATGGTACCTACTGAGAGCGCTACGCTTTCCATCGAGCCACCCCGTACCCACCCGCTGAAGTTAGTGATGTCATAAATCCAACAGTCTATTAGCACGTTCCACACCCCACTCATCTCTCCGTAAAGCGACACTCCTTCAAAGACAGTATTCTCGAGGCTCACACCCGGCTCCACAGTGACGACAACCCATTCGTCAGAATGGAAATGGTACTCATCGATCGTGGCTCCCGTGGCGATCGTCAAGTCGGAGAGCAGGTGGAACTTTGAGAAACCACGATAGGCAGCGATCGTGAGCGCGTCGGCGAGATTGTTCACCGGCTGCAGGAGGGTCCCTGTTGGAAAGAGCGTGCCAGAGGTACCATTATCGACATCAATCGTCACTGCATTGTTAAAGGAGGAATACTCAATGAGCGGCGATGAGGTCAATCCGGCTGAGTTGTAGGAACGAACGGAAACCTGGTTAGCATTCACGCGGTCGCCAATGTTGCTGTTGGCACCGACGAGGTTCACCGAGTACTGGCCGTCTTCAAAGGTGACCGTATAACCATTAATAATCTCGACCACGCGCGCAAGGGTCAGACCTCCCACGGTAACGATCGTGTTGTGCCGATGCGTGTCGACAAAGGGCACCCCGCCCGCATTGTCCTCGATATCCTTCAGCGCGAGGCGAAAGGTATTGATATCAAGCTCTCTGATCTCAGTAGGCGTCGTCTGCACGAGCGTCATATCCGCCCGCGGAATCGATATTACTCGTGTTAGGTAATCAATCGTGATCGCCATTGCCACTAAATTAGGTGCCCTTTGTGTGTACCGTGCTTCCTGTGCCCATAGTGCCCCTGAAACCCATCACCTTCAGCGCGTTAACCTCGGCCCTCAGGTTGAGCAGCTCTTGCTTAGCATCCGTGACCATCCTGCGGAGATCGACATTATCGGCCATAACCGCATGATGATCTTGCTGGACCTTGGCAAGTAAATTGGCCACCGCATCGACGTTCATCTTGCGGACCACCTCCTTTGTTTCCTCAATCTCCTTTAACCGTTCCTCTGAGACCGTATTCATAGTGCTGATTCGCTCGTATAAGCAATTAGATTATGTCCTCATGATACCACCCTCCCCTCGCGGAGCTGCAAGCCGCATCAGCGTAAAATACTATCAGGCGCCTATCTAGCGCCGCTAAATCTACATCTAGTAGGCCCTAAAGACGAATGAGTCGTCCTGTTTCTTCGTGAACTTCTTCTTCTCCTCCCTAGGACCCTCCTCGGCCTTGACCTCAATCTTCCTAGCTGCCTTGACTTCTGGAGCCTTCAGCTCTTCGGTAGCCGGCGATGACGCCTCCGGCTCGCAATACGCAATATATTGGTTCTTCTTCTGACCTCTCTTCACACCGTGGATCGCATTCTTACAAGTTCCGCACTTGACCGGATCATACCCACCATTGCCATCGATATGCATGTAATTGGGCCTCGTGCAGCGATCGCAGATCGCCGTATAGACTCCCCTTTTAAGATCCCCATTCTCCATCACCTTAAGCTTAAGCATATATAAGATCTAGTGGGCTAGCCGTCAGTAGTGCGAATCGCGGTCGCGGAACCACCACTCGAGGTCATGGTCACTGTCGTCTCGAAGGTCTTGATTGGAGATCCGCCGCCGTCGCGCACGCGTACAAAGAGGTTGCGATTCGCAGAGTACACTGACGTAAATGACTCTGTTGCCGCGTCCGACAACGTATCAATGTACCCTATGTACACGTTTCGGTTACCGGTCGGTCCCGCGCCACCCGTGGCGTTCACGCTCGAGAAGTTGTCCTCGGTATCGCTCGGGTTAGAGACCGTGAAGGTTGAGCCCGTGTAGCTGGTGTAAATAAGCTTGCGATAAAAGCCATTGTTATCCTGTACACGTACGATGCCTGTCGATGGCGTGTCGGATGGAATAGTGCCGTTGACGACAACCGATGTAATACCGTCGGTGCTGAGCGTGGTAGCCAGCGAGAGTTGCCGCTTGTTGATATCCGACTCAAGACTACCGTTGACAGCTGCCGTTGCGCCTGATGTCCCACCAGTGATGACTGCATTGTCCGCACTGGCGCCCGCTGACAACGAACCGGTCACCGCCTCTGAAACGATGAGATATCCAGTAGTTCCTTGATCTACAACCTCAGCGATGACGACCGTCGCAGTCGCGGCACCACTGAAAGTAAGCGTCTCGCCGACTTGGAAGGGACCGCCCGCTTCTCCGTCGTACGCAAAGCGGAACCCGCGCTGCGCCACCACAACGTAGTCCTCTCCTGATACGAGACCGCCAATACTGACCGAGACATTGTTTGGTGGAACAATTTGACTGTTATCGAGATCAAACAAGATGTCGGACGCCGTAAGATCCTCGGACGCGATACCTACGCCGTATCCGCCGATGATCGAGGAGCCAGTAGAGGCACCGAGGAACGGGAAGGTGAGTCGCGACTCGCGGTCGACAACCGTGCCGTTCACCTGCGCCTGCGTGCTCGCGCCGTTGGTCACCGATTGAATAAACACGTTATCAGCCGGAGTAGTACCCGTGAGAAGCTGGATCCACATCCTGGTCGGCGCATTGACGTTATCTACAGCGAGCAGCTGGCCCGTGCCTCCGCTCCAGGTCACATCTTCAAAGGCGCTGAAGTCTACGGTAGTGGTAGGGTTATCTACCGCTGAATGGAAGGTGATACAGCAGAAAAGATAACCGGAGATACCGTACATAGTTAATGCAGTACACTGAGTAGTGAACCACTTCGACCACTCGTAGAGATTGTTGATCGTCGGAGTAGTCGGAGTCGTGCCGCCACCAATATCCCAGCGCGAGTAGTACTCTTCATTCGCCGAGTCATCGTCGACATCTTGAGTATTGTCGAAGCCTTGACTGTCGTTTGCGAACTGGTCCCAGGTAGCCACCGTCGCTGGCGAGGTCTGGTTGTTCAGGTCGGTGGCGTCTGAGAGCGCGAAGACGTTGTCACCTCGTGAGGTGCCGTTCACCTTAAACTCCGAGTAGGTGTTGCCAAAGCGGCGCGAGATACCGATGAGGCGGCGGCCGTCAACGTCAGACCCTGAGGTGCGCGTCTTAAGCATGAACCGGTGCGAGATACCCGAGGCAGAGTCGCTGTTGAGCGCAGCGCCAATAACATACACATCGTTAGTGTCCCAGTCGTTCTCTGTGCCGCCGTAGAGGATGGCGGTGATAGTTGTGGCAGTATTTGCCGTAATAAGCCCCTGAGAGCCGTCAGTGGTGTTGTAGATGGTGTACCCCACGTATTCGTCAGTAGTATACGACGCTCCTGAATCTGTCAGCGTTGATGCATTATTAGAACCCGTATGTGTACCTCCGACACTCTTGTTCCACCAGTCATCTGCGAGCACCGCGCCGTTCTGGATAACCTGGATCTGCACCGAAGCGTTACCGAAGTTGACAAAACCGTCGTAGATATCTGCGCCGCCGTTTTGAATGATCGAGCCGTCGTAGAGGTGCTCAGCAGCAGCATCATCAATGTTGTACGGCGGATTAAGCGTGATGATGTTGTCAGTCGAACGATCCGATGGGTTGTTATCGGTGATGTCGAGCTCATCATCATTCCCCGTAGACGAAGCGTCGTCAGCGAGCGCCTGCCAGGCGCGGTGCGCCTCAATAACCGTTGCATACGATGGCGATGCCTCATGATGATCATCGCCGATATAGCGAATGTTCCCTGTCTGTCGATCGATGGTCCAGTCAGCTGCTACGTATGCCATAACTTATGTATAAAATGTATTCATTAACTTACGAGTACATCATACTACACAGACCCCTCCGTGCTTACAGCATTAAGCTGTTGATATCTTTTCATGTGGGCATCGTTAACTATGAGTAGCTTAGCGAAACTCGATTGTCCCACACTTGGTCAAATATCCCCGTCCCGGCCCAAGTGATCGCGATACCGGACGTGGTGTCCACCTTCTTTATCCGCCACGACGCGGCTGATGTTGCCGTGCCTATCGCGGCCTCGCCAACATAGTCGATGTCACCAACTGTGGCGAGGCGGAGTGAGAATTTATACCCGCCAAACGAGATTGTCTGTAACGTGGTCTCGGTAGAGGCAGATGCCGGCAGTGTCGAACTCAAGACATCCACCTGTACGTGCCGGTCACCGTCAACGAGTGCGCTACGGGCAACGTCACCCGAATCGCTAAAGCTCGTCGATCCCGCACCCGTAATCTTAACCTCGAGCGCTCCCGCATCGAAGGTCAGATCAGACGCCTTGAGCAGTGTCGAGAGCGTCTCCTCGGTCGCGGGGTTGATACGCGCATTCGACGCATCCTTCACTCCCACCACGCCAGTGGTCGGCGAGCTACCCAGCACCAACGCGTGCGCCTGTTTTGGCAGGAGCTGCGACGCGACAAGACCGGCGCTTGCAACGCCTGCCGCCTTTAAGAAACTTCTGCGGTCGCGGTCGCCAACCGCGACTTTTTCGCCATCGATAGGTGGCGGGTCAGGCGACGCCTCATGCGCAACGTCCGCGGTGGCACCTTCCGCTGCCTGCGCCTCTGATCTCACGCGACGCCTCCGCACCAATGAAAACGAGTGCGTGCTCGGCAAAAAAACCTTGTGCGACCTCCCCTCCCCGCCTGCGCCATCACCGGACCCAGGTGTTATGAGGTGACCGTGAGCCACGATGGTCGTGATCTCCTCGGTACGTACCCCTTGTGCCTCTACCCGTTTACTTCGCACGAGTGAAAAAGTGTGCGTACTCGGTAGAAATACGTTCTCCGCATTAAACAAATGACTTTCTATATCCGCGATCGGTACCGTATCGCGTACGACGGTCGTCACTGAGTCTGTCGCAGGAGGCTCAGACGCAAAAAGTGACTCAATGTTCTGCGTACGTATGAGTGAAAAAGATTTGGTACTAGGCAAAAACATTGTTTGATTATTTGTGAGCTCATTGTAGCAAGACCTTGACCACACCATCAGTAACTTTTTGTCGAAAACGTGCGTGTGCGTGATACAATCTTATCAATGGGGGACGACGAGCGCAAAGCGTCTTTATGGATAACTGCACATCAAGACATTCGTTAATGGTCATTCTCATATTATTTTTTTTCACAACGCTGTTTCCAACAAGCGCACACGCCGCGTATCAAAAAGTTGCACCGGGTAAGACCGTAACCCTTGGTGAATTCGTCTTTGACGACGACTTTGTTGCCACAACAACACCCTGCACTATCGGGATTACCGATCCGCTGGGCACCGCAATAGTGCCATCCACCACACCCATGACGGCCAATACCGACGGGTGGCATTATTACAACTACGCCACCGCCACGACCGCCCCCTCGGGAGTGTGGCGATCGATCATGATCTGCGGGAGCGATGCACGCGGCGACCTCGTCAAGGTCGATAAAAGCTTTGTCGTTGATTGGTCGATTGTGTCAACGACCACCATCAAGGACGTGGTCGACGACAGCTTAACCGTAGCCACTTCCTCACTCGCGGCGGTCGTCAACGCAAACACGAACTCTGCCGTGCTTACGGCATCGTCGAGCCTCTTCGCCACACTCCCCTCGTCAATCTGGTCATTTAGCTCGCGCACCCTCACCTCGTTTGGCACGCTCGCAGCAGACGTATGGGCCGCGAGCGTGCGCACCCTCACCGGCGCAACACTCAATACAGGCTCGCTCGCAACACTCTCTGATGTGCAGACCGCGTCGTCATCAGTAGTGACCTTAGTAAACAACCGTATCGAGGCCGCATCATCAACACTCGCGGCTCGCATTCAAAGCGGCCACACCGTTACGCTCTCAGACTTTGGCGAGACCACTGTTAATACCGCGTACAAAGCTAAGTTACAGGTGCTCAACAGCGCAACGGTGCCGACCGATGCCGACTCGCTTCCAACCGTGACCGTGATAGACCCTGTGGGCACAGTCCAAGTAGCAGCCGGCGCCATGACTAAAGACTCCGATGGTACGTATAGCTATAGTTACAGCATCTCGGGTAGTGCAATCGGCGGTGTCTGGGAGACGATCGTCTCTGTAGTGATTAACGGTGAGACCGTGCGCGTTAATGACTATTGGTCACTCGCGAGCTCGCCCGCTGACGTCCAGATCGTCGAGATTACCGACCGGATCATCCCGACGATCACCGCAAATGTCCGGATCGACAACATGGGCACCTCGGCGAGCGACTTCTACTACGTATATTGTATCGTCGCGA
>JACCDP011143643.1_pt1 | contig 11928 bp, 9 predicted proteins | sample 7445841 | NCBI WGS metagenome assembly JACCDP01 (sample SAMN15323441, study PRJNA562643) | freshwater metagenome | isolation source: river surface water | place: USA:Blue River Watershed | collected 2017-08-17
CGCCGAGACAACGACCCTGAAACTGACCTCGCAGTGGAACGATGCCTTCTCCTCGGAAGTGTTCGTCAGCCGCAACACCATGGATGATTCGCAGGTCACGGTGGGCCCCAAGGATTTCGCCGAGATGCGCATCGCGATCGGCAGCAACACGGTGTTCCTGGGCGCCGACGATTCGCGTCAGGCCAATAACCTGAACACCGAGTCCGATTTCATCAAGCTCTCTGGCGAATACCTGCTGGGAGACCATGTGATCACCGGCGGTTATGAGCGCGAGACGCTGCAGATCTTCAACCAGTTCGTGCAGCACGCCAGAGGCGGCGAGTATTTCTTCGCCGATCTCTCGGCCAGCAATCCAGCGCGCTGCGCGGCATTGACTGCGGCGGGCCGACTCGCTGATCCGCAGTGCGAGCTCTCAGGTATCGACAATTTCGAACTGGGCATTCCCGATGACGTCTTCTATGGCAGCGGGGGCGGGACCAACAATCCGGACGATGCAGCCGCCTCCTTCGAGAATCTGCAGCACTCGCTCTACCTCCAGGATGAATTCCAGTTTCCGGACCTCGCACTGACAGTCGTTGCCGGCCTGCGCTATGACTGGTTCACCAGCGATGATCAGCCGAAGTTCAACCAGGCCTTCTCGACGCTCAATGGCGGTCTGCGCAACGACACAGGCCTGGACGGCCTCGACCTGCTGATGCCGCGTCTGGGTTTCACCTGGGATGCCATGGACGATGTCACCGTGCGCGGTGGCCTCGGTCTGTATTCCGGTGGCAATCCGAATGTCTGGTTGTCCAATGCCTGGAGCAACGATGGACTCTCCAATGTGCAGCTGCGCGATGCCAACAATGCCAATGCCTCGCTCTTCGGCACCTATGTCCTGAGTGGCGACAAGCGCCCGGGGTACGACGTGCCGCAGGCCATGCGCAACAGCGTCGCAGCGACGACTGCCAGCAATGCCTCCAGCAGTTTCCTGGTGCTGATCGACCCCGACTACGAGCAGCCCTCGGAATGGAAAATGGCACTGGGAGCCACCTGGAATCTGCCCTCCGGCATGGTCCTGGATGCGGATTATCTTTACTCCCAGCAAATCGACCCCGCCTATTACGTCGATGTGGCCCAGAGCATCACGCGCTTCACCCGTGCCGGCCAGCCCATCTACACCAATGTGCGCGGACAGAGCAATTTCATGCTCACGAACTCGGACCAGACTCCGGTGAGTCATTCATTGTCGCTGGTGGCACGACAGGCCTACGACTTCGGCCTGGACTGGGTGTTCGGTTATGCGTACACCAGTGCCGACGAGGTCAGCCCGATGACTTCTGCCGTGGCATCGTCCAACTTCACCAATCTGGCGCTCTACGATCTCAACAATCCCGCTGCCGCCACGTCCAACTACGAATCCCCACACCGCTTCACCGCGCGTGTCAGTTACGGCCACGAATTCTTCGCCGGCTACGAGACGCGGGCGACAGTGCAGTGGTTCCGCCAGAAAGGGCAGCCCCAGTCCTTCGTGATGAGCAGCCGTGGACTGGAAGGCAGCAATTCGAGCAATCGCCGGCACCTGCTTTACGTGCCCGGTCCGAACGACAGCAATGTCATCGCCGGCCCGAACTTCGATGTGGCGGGCTTCGCCGCCTTCGTGGCGTCCAAGGGGCTGAGTCAGGGCTTTGTCGAGCGCAATGACCAGTACGCCAAATGGAGTTCGCGCATGGATCTGCGCATCGATCAGGAACTGCCCCTGTTCTTTGCCGACAGCAAGGCACGTCTGTACCTGAAGGTCTACAACGTGCTGAATCTGCTGCATGACGAGTGGGGTATCCAGCACGATGCGGAGTTCTTCGCGCCGGACATCGTGACCTCGTCCGTGAACGCTCAGGGGCAGTATGTCTACGAGCGCTTCACGCCGAAGAGCGTCAGCGATCTGCGCGAGACGGACTCGCTGTGGCAGGTGCGCCTTGGCGTGCAGTTCGAGTTCTGAGATGACACGTCACGTTCTCCGGCTCGTCGCCTTGCTGCTGGTCTGCCTTGGCACCGGCAGCGTGCAGGCGCGCGAGGCACTGCTCCTGATCGGCATCGACGGCCTGCGCTGGGACATCATCGACCGCCACCCGGCGCCGGTGTTGCGGGCGCTGGCCGTGGGCGGCGTGCGCTCCCAGGGGCTGGTGCCGGTCATGCCGTCCAAGACCTTTCCCAACTTCTATGCCATCGCCACAGGTCTGTATCCCGAGCACAACGGTGTGCTGGACAACGCCAGCTACGATGAAGTGCTCGACAAGAGCTTCCGCATGAGTGACCAGGACGATGCGCGCTGGTTTGAAGGGGAGCCGATCTGGATCACCGCAGAGCGCCAGGGCGTGTCGACGGCGACCATGTTCTGGGTTGGCTCGGGCGTGGAAAACCAAGGTCTGCGGCCGCGTTACTGGCATCCGTTCGATGGCAGCGTCAGCAATGCCGCCCGTGTTCGACAAGTGCTCGACTGGTTTGCCCTTCCGCAAGCTGAGCGTCCCGCCTTTGTCAGCGTCTACTTCGAAGCGATTGACACGGCCAGTCACGAGTTTGGTGTCGACAGCCCGCAGGAGCGCGAAGCCGTGGCGGCGGTGGATGCCAGCATTGGCGAAATGCTGGCGGGACTCGAAGCGCTTGGCCTGCGCGAGCAACTCAATGTCATGGTGGTGGGGGATCACGGCATGACCAATCTCGATGCTGAGAGGATTGTCTACCTGGATGACTACCTGGACGTCAGCACGCTGTCCTCGCTCTACAGCCCGCAGTTGAGCGGCGAGCGGCAGGGCAATGCCGTGTTCGCGGCCTGGCACGGCGCGCCAGACCAGATCGAGACGCTCTACCAGGCGCTGGCGCTGGCCCACCCGGCGCTCAGTGTGTTTCGCCAGGCGCAGTTTCCTGACTGGTTCCATCAGGGACATCCCCAGAGGGCGCCCGATCTCATTCTGATGCCGGAGCCGGGCTGGATGGTGTCCAAGCGGGGAGTGCCCTATGGCGGGCCGCGCGCCAACCACGGCTTCAGCCCGCATGAGCGCGACATGCACGCCTCCTTCATTGCCAATGGTCCGGCGTTTCTTGCGGCGCAGGTAGTGGAGCCGTTCGAGATTGTCCATCTGTACAACCTCATGGCGCGGCTGCTCGACATCGAGCCGGCGCCCAATGACGGCGATCCGGCGCGTATCCTCCCTCTGCTGGCACCCGGACGCTGAACTCTGCCTTGCCCCTTTGCTTTCGTGTCGTTAACAGCAAGAATGCGTTTCCTGCATGAATTGACGGGCGCAATGGCGAACATGGAAAGCACTGATGAACACTGGATGCGCCTGGCGCTGGCCCTGGCGCAGCAGGCGGCCGCCATGGGTGAAGTGCCTGTGGGGGCGGTGCTGGTGTCGGCGCAGGGCGAGTTGCTGGGCAGTGGCTGCAATCAGCCGATTGCGTCCCATGACCCGACGGCGCATGCCGAGATCGTGGCCTTGCGCGCCGCAGCGCAACGTCTGCAGAACTACCGTCTGCCCGGCAGCACGCTCTATGTCACCATCGAACCCTGCACCATGTGCGTCGGGGCCATGATCCATGCGCGCGTCGCCCGCGTCGTGTTCGGTGCCCCGGAACCGCGCTTCGGCGCCCTGGTCAGCCAGCGGCGGCTGCTGGACGAGGGCCTCTTCAACCACCTCATGCAGTATCACGGCGGGGTGCTGGCGCAGGAGTGCGGTGCCGAGATGCGCGCCTTCTTCAAGCAACGACGTGATCAAACTTTGAGCAGTTCCGAGGCTTGAGTTTGCCTGGCAATCGAAGTACCGTTCCCGGGCTCCTTCAGACAACAGTCCGACAAGAAGACTCATGACAGGCCTATTCGCACGCTTTTCGCGCCCGCTGACACGTTGGCTCCTGCTGCCGCCGCTGCTCGCCCTGCTGCTGGGCTGCTCCGCGAGCCAGCCGCCTTACAAGGCCTATGAAGGCGCCGAACGTCCGGCCGCTGCGCTGGCCCTGGTGCGTGGCGACTTCTACTATCGCAAGGATTTCCTCAATTCCTACGTCGACGCCGTGCGTTTCCAGCGCGTGGACAACCTCGTCATCGAGAACAGCCGGGCGTTCGAGCAAGTGCTGCTGGCGCCCGGCACGCGCGAAGTCGAGGTCTATTACTCCTGGGACATGGGGGCGCGCATCGGTCTGGCCCCTGCGCTGGTCAGCTACGCGTCCTCGCGCGAGGCCATCAGCCGCACCCTGCGCCTGACCGTGGAAGCCGGCCGCCAGTATGCGGTGAAGGCCGAGCCAGTCTTCGACGGCAATCCGGGTGATATCGGCTCGCTGCAGCACGTGGATTTCTGGGTGGAGGATGATCGCGGACGCGTCATTCTGAGCCGCGAGGAAGGGCGCTACCGACCCGAGCGCTGAGCCGGGGGCCCCCATTTGCTGCCGCCGCCTGCCTTTTCGGGTGCCGTTCGCGTATCATTGCCGGCCTCTGAAACCGCTTCCCCTCTTGCTGAAGGCCCTTGCTCACGATGCTAGTTCTGCCCGGTGTGTCGGCACTTTCCGCTTTCCGGAATGCCAAACTGCTTGCCTCCCTCCAGTCTCGACTTCCCGCCGTCCGTGCCTTGCAGGCGCGCTTCGTGCACTACGCCGATTGCGACGGCCTGGCGGTCGAACAGCAGCAGGTGCTCGATGCCTTGCTGGACTACGGCACGGCCGCCCAGTCTCTGGTCACGGAGCCCGCGCCAGGAGCGCTGCTGCGCGTGGTGGTGCCACGCCCCGGCACCATTTCTCCCTGGTCGAGCAAGGCCACCGACATCCTGCACAATTGCGGTCTGACGGCGGTGCGCCGACTCGAGCGCGGCATCGCCTTTCACGTCGAGACCGCGGCGCCGCTGACGGACGCCGAGGTGCAGGTGCTGGACGCCTTGCTGCATGACCGCATGACCCAGGCCGTGCTGGCCGATCACGCGGCTGCCCGGGTGCTGTTCGAGCGTTCCGAGCCGCGCACACTGCGCAGCGTCGACATTCTGGGGCGCGGCAAAGGCGCGCTGGTCGAGGCCAATCAGCAGATGGGGCTGGCGCTCGCCCCGGACGAGATCGACTATCTCTACGACAGTTTCAATCACCTGAACCGCAACCCGAACGACATCGAACTGATGATGTTCGCCCAGGCCAATTCCGAGCACTGCCGCCACAAGATCTTCAATGCCAGCTGGACCATCGATGGCGAGGACCAGCCGCATTCCCTGTTCGGCATGATCCGCAACACCCACGCCGTGTCTCCTGACAATGTGTTGTCGGCCTACAAGGACAATGCCGCGGTGATGACAGGCAGTGTGGCGGGGCGGTTCTTCCCCGATCCCGTCAGCCATCAGTACGGCTATCACAGCGAAGACATCCACATCCTGATGAAGGTGGAGACCCACAATCACCCGACGGCGATCGCCCCGCATCCAGGGGCAGCCACCGGCAGCGGCGGCGAGATCCGCGACGAAGGCGCCACCGGGCGCGGTGCCAAGCCCAAGGCCGGTCTGTGCGGGTTCAGCGTGTCCAATCTGCGCATTCCCTCATTGCCCCAGCCCTGGGAGGAAGAGGACTTCGGGCGTCCATCGCACATCGCCTCGGCCCTGGACATCATGATCGAAGGGCCCATCGGTGCCGCCGCCTTCAACAATGAATTCGGCCGCCCCAATCTGTGCGGCTATTTCCGAACCTTCGAGGAAACCGTGGACAGTGGCAACGGGCCCGAGGTGCGCGGCTATCACAAGCCCATCATGATCGCCGGCGGCATCGGCAACATCCGCGCCGACCACGTCGAGAAGGGCGAGATTCCCGTCGGGGCGAAGCTGATCGTGCTGGGCGGCCCGGCCATGCTGATCGGCCTGGGCGGCGGTGCGGCATCTTCCATGAGTGCCGGCAGCAGCAATGCGGAGCTGGACTTCGCCTCGGTGCAGCGCGACAACCCCGAGATGGAGCGGCGCTGCCAGGAAGTCATCGATCAGTGCTGGCAGCTGGGCGAGCGCAATCCCATCCGGTTCATTCACGATGTCGGCGCGGGCGGCTTGTCCAATGCCTTGCCCGAACTGGTGAAGGACGGCGGTCGCGGCGGGCGTTTCTCGCTGCGCGACATCCTCAATGCCGAGCCGCAGATGTCGCCGCTGGAGATCTGGTGCAACGAGGCCCAGGAGCGTTACGTGCTGGCCGTGGCAGCCCGCGATCTGCCGCTGTTCAAGGCCCTGTGCGCCCGTGAGCGCTGCCCCTTCGCCGTGGTCGGCGAGACCACGAAGGAAGACGTGATCCAGCTCATCGACACCCACTTCAACAACACGCCCATCGATCTGCCCATGTCCGTGCTGTTCGGCAAGCCGCCACGCATGCATCGTGATGTGCGTTCGCTGCAGGGACGCGCGGTGGCGCTGGATACCGCCGAGATCGCGCTGGACGAGGCCGTGACCCGCGTGCTCAGCCTGCCCACGGTGGCCTGCAAGCAATTCCTGATCACCATCGGGGACCGTTCCATCACCGGACTGGTGAGCCGCGACCAGATGGTCGGGCCCTGGCAGGTCCCAGTGGCCGATGCGGCGGTGACCGCGGCCGCCTTCGACACCTATGCCGGCGAAGCCATGGCCATGGGCGAGCGCACGCCGCTGGCGCTGCTCGACGCGGCCGCCTCCGCCCGCATGGCCATCACCGAGGCCGTCACCAATATTGCCAGTGCGGCGATCGGCGAGATCGGCGACATCAAGCTGTCGGCCAACTGGATGGTGGCCGCCGGCCACCCGGGCGAGGACGCCAGACTCTATGCGGCCGTGAAAGCCGTGGGCATGGAGTTCTGCCCGGCGCTGGGCATCTGCGTGCCGGTGGGCAAGGACTCGATGTCCATGCGCACGGTCTGGCAGGACGGCGACACGCGACGCAGCAATATCGCGCCGCTGTCCCTGATCATTTCCGCCTTCGCGCCGGTCGAGGACATTCGCCGCACCTGCACGCCCCAGCTGCGCCTGGATGCCGGCGAGACGGACCTGCTGTTGCTTGATCTGGGACACGGCCGCCATCGCATGGGCGGTTCGGCCCTGGCCCAGGTGTATCGCGAGATCGGTGCGGAGGCACCGGATCTAGACGATCCAGCGGATCTGAAGAACTTCTTCACCCTGATCCAGCAGCTCAACAAGGCCGGCCTGCTGCTCGCCTATCACGACCGCTCAGACGGCGGAGTGTTCGCCACCGTGGCCGAAATGGCCTTCGCCGGTCACACGGGCGTGGACCTGCGCCTCGACGAACTGCTGGCTGCTGGAGACGCCGACGCCGTGCGCGTGCTCTTCAGCGAAGAGGCCGGTGCCGTGCTGCAGGTGCAGCGCGCGCAGATGAATGCCGTGCTGCAGATGATCGAGCAGCACGGTCTGTCGGACTGCGCGGCAGTGGTGGGCTCGCTCAATGCCCGCGACGAGCTGCGCGTGCTGCACGGCGGCCGGCTGCTGTTCGAGGCCAGTCGCGTGCGCCTGCAGCGGCTGTGGGCCAGGACCAGTCACGAGATCGCCGCCATGCGCGACAATCCCGAATGTGCCCGCGAGGAATTCGATGCCCTGCTGGACGCGACGGACCCGGGCCTGCAGGTGCAGCTGAGCTTCGACGTCAATGCCGACATCACAGCGCCTTACATCAACACCGGCGTGCGACCGAAAGTCGCTGTACTGCGTGAGCAGGGCGTGAACGGACAGGTGGAGATGGCCGCGGCCTTCGAGCGAGCGCGCTTCGACGCCGTGGATGTGCACATGACCGACCTGCTCAGTGGCCGCGTCAGGCTCGAGCAGTTCAATGCCCTGGTGGCCTGTGGGGGATTCTCGTACGGCGACGTGCTGGGTGCCGGCGGCGGCTGGGCCAAGTCCATCCTGCACAACGAGCGGCTGCGGGCGCAGTTCCTGGCCTTCTTCGAACGCGAGACCACCCTGACCCTGGGCGTGTGCAATGGCTGCCAGATGGTGTCCCTGCTGCGCGATCTGATCCCCGGGGCACAGGCCTGGCCGCGCTTCGTGCGCAATCGCTCCGAGCAGTTCGAGGCCCGCACCGCGCAGGTGCTGGTGGGCGAGTCCAATTCCGCCTTCTTCACCGGCATGGCCGGCTCGCGCTTCCCGATTGCCGTCGCTCATGGCGAGGGCCAGGCGGAATTCCGCAGTGCGTCGGACATGGCGGCGCTGCAGTCTGCCGCTGGCATCGCGCTGCGCTATGTCGACCATCACGGGGCCGTCACCGAGCGCTACCCGCAGAACCCGAACGGCTCGCCGCAGGGCATCGCCGGGCTGTGCAGTGCGGATGGTCGCGCCACGATCATGATGCCGCACCCGGAGCGCGTGTTCCGCGCCGTGCAGAACTCCTGGCGGCCGTCGCACTGGCTGGAAGATGCGCCCACGCTGCGCCTGTTCCGCAATGCGCGCGTGTGGCTGGGCTGAGCATGTACAAGTTGGTCTTCTTCGTGCCCGCCAGCCACCTCGAGCAGGTCAAGCAGGCCGTCTTCGCGGCGGGAGCCGGGCGCATCGGGGACTACGAACACTGCAGCTGGCAGGTGCTGGGCGAGGGTCAGTTCCGCCCGCGGGCCGGCAGCAATCCGTTCATCGGTCGCCAGGATGCGCTGGAAACCGTGGCGGAATACCGGGTGGAACTGGTCTGTGCCGCCCCGCACATCGCGGCCGCTGTCGCCGCCCTGCGTGCCGCGCACCCTTACGAGGAACCGGCCTTCGACGTGACGCGGCTGGAGGAGTTCTGAGACGAGGTGTCCATGAACAAGGAGGGGGAAACGCCGAAGCGACTGGCCAATGCCCGAATCTGTCGCACATTGAGCGATCGCTTGCCGGCCAGCAATTCTGACACCACGCCCTGACTGCCGATTTCCGGCAGATCTGATTGCCCCAATCCGTGTTGCTGCATGAGAAACCGCAGAATCTCGCCAGGCGTTGATGCGGCCTTCAGCAGCAGCGTGTTCTCGTATTCGTCTATCAGATCTCCCAGGATGTCCAGAAGATCCACAAGCGGGTGAGCTTCATCTCGTGCCCCCGAGTCCAGCAACGCATTGAGGGATGTCAATGCTTGTTCGTAGTCGTGTTCGCTGCGTATCGGGCGCAGCGGCACCTGGGTACACAGAGCGACGTAGTGATTCATGACTTCATCGATTCGCAACATCCTCATGCACTCCAGTGGTCGTAGTGTTGGTGGGTCAGAATCGACCGGATGAAGACCTTTTGTCGGTTGAAGTGCACGGCGGCGACGAGGCGAAACTTGTTGCCCCCGATATTGAACACGCAGTAGTCACCCACTTTGTCCACAGAGTTGAAGCATCGCCTCAAGTCCGCGAACGAATGGAAAGAGGTTTTCTCCATGATGCTGAACCATGCCTCCAAGGCCTTGCGCGCCTCTGGATTCAGCTCACCAAAGTCCCTTAGTACCTTTCTGCTGATGACGTGCACCTGTCGTTCCTTGACGGGGAGAAAATATCTCAATTTGAGATGGTGGGCAAGGCAGATTTTCTTCGCCTTCCTGCATCACTGAACATCACGACCGCCACTGCGAAGTCGTCGCAAGGGGCATGAGCCAGCTTAGTTGACATGCCCGTCACGTGCACCGCGTTGAATTGTTGACGCGAGTCAGTCCCGATTTGATCAAGTCTCATCCACCAGCAGCACCGAGGCATCGCCGACGCCCACGCTGACATCCATGGCGAACTCGCCCTCGCCGTCGCCCTCCGCACTCTCGGCCACGAAGGCCCGGTGACTGCTGTACCGCCCGGCGCCATGCAGGCTGGCACTGCCCACGCCGGCAGACACGTCGACGTGTCCGGCTGTCAGGCGACTACTCGTGATGTCGACCTCGCCGACCCCCACGTGCACCTCCAGTGCTGTCGCCCCCACGCGGGCGTTCACTTGTCCGACCCCCAGGTGGATCGCGGTGGCCGCCACGGCGGGCAACTGGATGGTCCAGTGCACTTCCAGGTCGTCGTAGTCCTCTTCCGACAGGCCGATGCGCAGCTCGCCGTTGTCGCGCTCCTGCACCAGCTCGATGGCGCTGACATCGCGCTTGCGGCGCAGCAGGCCGGTGCGATCCCCTTCGATGTCCACCACAATGGACAGGGTGTCGCCTGTGACGGGTTCGATGTCGATGGAGCCGACGCCGCCATCGATGCGCAGCGTCTGGACATCGTCCAGGGCAATGGTGAGACGGCGGGTGACTTCGTGCTCGGCGGCCCAGGCGGACGCGCCGCAGAGTGACAGAAACAGCAGGATGAGAACGGGCAGGGGTCTTCGCATGACAGGGCTCCTTGGTTGTGGTTTGAGCGGATTCAGCAAAGCCTGTGCCATGTCATAAAAAGCTTTGAAAACAGTTTGTTATGAGAATTTTCGGCTGGCCTGATGGCAATTCTGCGGCGTGACTCACCAGCTGTTGGGGGTTCTGACCACGCGATGTCCGCAAGGGGTCGTCATGGCGCTTCCTGTCAGAAAGAGAGGCCACAGCGGGTCTAGCAGCCACAGACCCCGCCCTCGTGGCATCATGCTGCAAACCCATTCATCACAGGAGTGTCCGCCGTGAGCCTGCCCCGCCCCTTGTCCGTCTCGTCGAAGTCATCCCGGCCGCTGCCGCGGCGCGTTTTCCTGCGGGGGCTCGGTACTGCGCTGCTGCTCGCCGGCGCCGGCCCGCTCCACGCCCAGGCAGCACGTGAGCGTCTTATCGTGTCCGGCGCGTCCGGTCAGCTGGGGGCGCTGGTGGTGGAGGAGCTGCTGGCGCGGGGGGCCGATCCGCGTGACTTGATCCTGGTGAGCCGCACGCCCGAAGAACTCGCGCCCTATGCTGCGCGTGGCGCCGCGACGCGTTTTGGCGACTTCACCCAGCCCGAATCGCTGCCGGCGGCCTATGAAGGCGGTAGCCGAATGCTGCTGATCAGCATCAGCGCCGGGCCGGACAACCGCCCGCAGTTGCACAAGAATGCCATCGACGCGGCCCGCGCGGTGGGCGTGCGTCATATCGTCTACACCTCCACCGTCGATGCCGACAATCAGGACGTGCGTGCGCTTTCCGCTGCCATGCACCGCGAGACCGAGCAGATCCTGCGCGACAGTGGGGTGGCCTGGACGATGCTGCGCAACCATCTGTATGCCGACAACATCGTCGGCCAGGCGCAGCGCATGGTGGCAGAGGGCAGGGTGGTGGCGCAGCCGGACGAGATTCCCACGGCCTATGTGACGCGGGAGGACTGTGCAGCGGCCGCAGCAGCAGTCCTGCTGACGCCGGGACACGAAGGCAAGGTGTACGACATCACCGGACCGCGCGCCGTGCTGCGCAGTGACATCGCGCGCATCGCCAGCGAAGTCACCGGCAGGCCGGTGGAGATTGTGCGCGGCCTGGGGGGCGAGCCGCAGGCGTCCGGCGCCATCGCGGGCTTTGCCTCGTTCGACGTGACCAGTGATGCCGTGCAGACGCTGACCGGACGCCCGGCGACCAGCATCGAGGCGCTGCTGGAACGCCATCGCGACGAATTGCTGCAGGCCACAGCGGCCCCGCAGTGAACGGGTGAATGCAGTGCCGGGCCGGCGCCTCTGCTCAGAGTCCCAGTGCCTGGCGCAGCTGCCCGGCGGTCATGCCGCGCACGTACACCTCGGTGCCGCGGTCGAAACGCCGCGCACTGCTGAGCGGGCCCACGACCACCGGGTCGAAGCCCGCATCGCGCACCAGGCGCTCCGTCACGGCCACCGCCTCGGCATCATCGCCGGCCACGGGAATGCCGATGCGCTCGCCTGCCCGGTGGTGTTCGTTCTCCACCATCGTGAAACTCACGGCATTGAAGGCCCGCACCAGACGCGTGCCGGGGAAATACTCGGCCGACGCGATGCCCGTGCCCTTGGCGATGGCCTCGTCGGCCATGGGACCATCGCGATCGGCCCGGGGATTGGCGCAGTCGATCACGATCTTGCC
>JACCDP010547881.1_pt1 | contig 11925 bp, 18 predicted proteins | sample 7445841 | NCBI WGS metagenome assembly JACCDP01 (sample SAMN15323441, study PRJNA562643) | freshwater metagenome | isolation source: river surface water | place: USA:Blue River Watershed | collected 2017-08-17
CGGTAGCCCTCCTTAAGGATCTTCCTGGTATCTTCATCACTCCTGGAAATGTTTTCTCCCGTGAAGAGGTTTTGGACGCTTTAGACCCTTACCTTACGGAATCTTACACCCCATACATTCCCGACTTTTACACAATCGGGTTCTTTCCTTCCCGCGTCGGTCAGCCCGTACGAGAGATTGCCCAAGACGGCAAAGTCTATGAAAAAGGTGTCTTGGTCGGAACGGAAGGAGTTATCGATCCACCTCAGTGGGCATTGGATCTCGCTGAGTGGTCACGGCAATATTGCAACGGAAGTTACAACCACTACAAGATTTCGGAAAATGGTTCAACAAGAAAGGCTTACGTCACTTGTAACAGTCTCGCCCCGGTCTCAAGCATTTGAGGGTTTAAACCTAAACCTGGATTTGTTGGATCAGAGGGTGGAAAGTTGGAAAACGGAATTCGGGCTTTTTGACCAGCCTGAGTTCCCCCCAAAAAATGTGAGCATGAGTGAAGGTTCCATTCGATTCCACGACCGTAGTCATATTCTTGTGCAAGATTACCTTGGCAAATCAAGTTATGAGTTGCAAACGGCATTTGAAGAAACTTCTGTTCCCCCGGTTTTCGAAGAATTGTTAACGTATTTCTTTTCGAAAGTGGTACATCAATTTGATGTAGATCCTGTAGAAAAAACTTCGAGTGCAATACTAAAAATGGACATATTTCTTATGCGTCATTTGGGATATATTGGCGATAATTCCATTTTTCTAACTAATATTGACAATGTTTCGCAAGAAATTGATACCTTTTACAGATATTTGATTGCTCGTACAGACTTCAATTTATTTAAAATCACACTATTAGCTTCTACGTTTGATTGTTTTAATTGGGATGAACTTGTAATTATCGGGTAAAATCGTTTAACGAAGAGTGTAACGGCGTGGAACTTTCCAGTATCGCACGCATCGAACAATTTATTTGCGATGCGCTAATCGCCAGTCCTTTAATTCCTATCAGCGTTAACGTTTTACGTTTGGCAGACGCAATAGATAATGAGGGTGTGGTACAGCAGACTAATAATATTGTTGTTCGCTACACAGGATCTTCCAATAATGTAAAAAATCGCATTCCAATGGTGTTCGAGCGCCAAATGCAGTTTGAGCTAAATTTTTCTTGCCAAAATTACTTAACATCGTCCGGCCACGATTTTGCTACGCAGTTGCTGGCTGGCGCTTTCAATACCATCAACGGTAGTGTGCCATCTGGGGCTTACGTACAAGTTATTGAGCCATTTACCTGCTCAAATGAGCAATTTACGGGCATAAGCGAAGAATCTCAATATACCTACACTCAGTCTTATGTGGTAACCATTGAAGAATCATTACCATATGTAGCTTTAGACCCTTGTGTACAACGTGGAGATTGCCGGCAGCTTTTTCCAGGCATCAATGTTGAAACAAAGTTACCTCTAGGTGGAGTATTAGACAACGCATCTGGCGAAATCTATGTGCCCTGGTACAGCTGTGATAAAGAGCCTGGTGAAGATTACGATGCCTGCTATGGCATCCGGTGGTCTAACGAATTGACCCAAAGTGGCGACTGGGTCTTTATTTGTGACCCAGAATGCGTATTTATTGAGGATCCATTGGGCCAACCTATTTACCTGCTCACAACCGACAGCTATACTGAAGATGGAAGGTTGGTTGTGACAATTTTCGATGCTGAAACCAATGAGCCAATACGCGAGGTTTTCTATTGTGCATCAGGTAAAAAGTTGGCCAGATATGCTATCGAACTATGGAATGACACTGTAAACAAAGCTGGTGCAATTTCCTCAAAAGCAGTAAAAGATGCTTCGTGGTTCTCAGGCATTAATACTGGCGACTTCGCAGTGGTAAAAGGAGGTTATCAGTTTCTATATACTGACCCATTAAATCCAGATGGGAAACAATTGTATTTAGACGGCGGAACGTTAATAGGCGTTATGCCTGAAACATTCATTCAAACGCCAAAAGGCCGTTTTTATTTTGTTGGTCAATCGCCGCAAGGTAAAGGTTGGATGTTAGAAGATACATTTGAACTTGCTGAAATTAATTCCCTGTGGCGTCTTGGCTGCCTGCCTTGCACAGGCGATTCTGGCCCAATTGCACCCTGCTAATGGCAAATGATTCTTTTAATTTATGGAACAGCTACCACTCCGCTGTTAAAGCTGGCAAACTAGATTTAGCCAAGCGCATTCTCAGAAACATCCAACACTACAAAGGCAACCCTCCTCCGCCAAAGGGCGGTTGCGTCAAATGTCGTAAGAGGTTTATTTAACATGGCTAACAAACGCGATGAGATTTTGGCTCAAAAGGAATTTTTGGCGGCAGAAGCCCTGAAAGTTGCCAACGAAGCTATTGGCTATTTGCAAGATCAGCTTTCCGAATGTTCTACAAGGGACTTGGTTTCTATTTTTAATTCCGCTGTCAAAGCGCATCGGGATATTGTCTCAGACATTGTCGCCCTTAGTGAAACAGAAAGCAAATCGGAAAAAGAACTTGCTGCTGAGTATTCTGGTAAAGTAGACGAATTGCTCAAGAAATTACAGACTGATTGAGTTATGCGACCAGTAATAACCAAAGCAAGTCAACTTGAGCAATACAGCTCTTGGCGAAAATACAAGCGCGGAATTCGGGAGCTTGAACTTCTAGAAGCTCCCCGATCCGTGATTCAGCAATTTCGTTACCAAGCTGCGCGGGATTGTTTTTTGGCCTTTGCCGATATTATGAAAGCGGGCGATCTGCAGGTTGCAGATTTTCATGAAATTATTGGATCGGCGTTTGAAGATTTGGCTACGCGTCGATACAAACGATTAATTATTTCCTGCCCACCGCGTTCTGGAAAGTCAATGCTGTCCACCATGTTTTTAGCATGGTTGCTTGGCAGAGATCAGAAAACTCAGCACGTTATCGCATCATATGGTGCATCACTTTCCGGCAAATTCCATCGCGAGGCAATTGCGATGATGAAAACAAAGGAGTTTCGAAGAATTTTTCCAGAGTGGTTGGGGTTTTCTCCGGATTCCAAATATGACATGTTGGGTGGTGGTTACATTCTTCCCACATCTGTAGGAGGGGTTTTGACTGGCTTCACCGCAGGAACCACAGACATGGACTCCCCTGGCGTCGGAGCCATGATTATTGACGACCCGTTAAAATCTTCAGATTCAAAAGCGGCTCTCGACAACTTAGACAGTTGGTGGTCTGAACAGGCATCAACACGCCGAACCAACCACTATTGCCAGATGGTGATTGCGACGCGATTCCATGAAAAGGACTTGCACGGTGTATTGATCGATGGTGATGGGATTTACGATGAGAATCTTAATCCGTTTGGGTGGCGCTGGATCAATATTGCGGGCCTTTGTGAAGATCCCGCTAATGATCCATTAGAGCGAGAAATTGGCGAATCGCATTGGCCGACGAATCCAACTTTTTCGGTAGCGATGCTCGAATCGCAGAAAAAGATTATGGGTTCCTTCAAGTTTGCAGCGCTTTATCAGGGAGTTCCTGTAGCAGCAGAAGGTCAAATTGTAAAACAAGGATGGATCCAAGTTATCGGCAAGGAAGAAGTTCCGGATATTGACGTTGTTTGGCTAGCCGTTGACTGCGCCTTCCAAGAAAAAGAGATGGCTGACGAAACTGCAATTTGCGTAGCAGGTTTATCCCATCGGGATCCTACCAAAATCTATATCTTAGAAATTGTTAAAGGTCGGTGGGGTTTCCCTGATTTAGTAGCTGCTGTCAAATTGATTTACTCGACATATCAAGCCAAGGTATTATGCATTGAAAAAGCTGCATCAGGACAGTCACTTATCCAGGTTTTGAGGCGTGAGGCAAAGATTCCTATCGAAGAAATGAAGCCACTCAAGTCAAAAACCACACGTTTGCAGGCTGTTACCCCTTTGATGGAAGCCGGGCGCGTCTATTTTGTCGATGACATGTGGACTGATATTTTCCTTAAAGAATTAACATCTTTTCCGTTTACCCGTCACGACGACAGCACGGATGCATTTGCTTGGGCTTTGACGCACTATGCCCTAAAGCTAGATGCGGTTGATCGTGGCCTACAGGAAGCAATTATCCAAAATAAACGCTTCACTGGCAGTTTACTCCGGCAAGGCCTCGGCGATAATAGTGTGTTCACAGAAACGCCCATCGGTGGCGGCAGGCGTCGTCTATTCACTGGGGACACTTCTATCAATGATCCAGACTACGATGCAGGCATAGGACAGTCGGCAGACCCTCGTTCACCGTTTGTTTCAGGGCGCCGAGGCAGAAGTCGCGGACATTTAGGTTACGAATAACGAGATAGAAACCTCGTTAAAAGTTCTGTTGTTTTTCCAACAGATTACCATGGCAATTCATCCTACGGACTACAACAAAGACATTATGAAGGCCGAACACGGCACTGTAGTATTGGCTACTTCGCCAATAGCTGACAAGTATTTGCAAAAAGCCAAAGCTAAAAAATACATCGTTCCTGAAGACAGGTACTCTAGACCTTGCGGTGGTGCTGGGGGTTTTGACGATTTTGTGGAGCGATGGCATGAATGAATACTGGGAATGGCAATTAGAAAAAGACCAATGGTGGACTATGTAACCGGGTAAAAATAGAAGTTGAGTTCAGTCCTCCAATGGCTCAGCTTAGATTGGAAGGAGGTGAAGCCTATGTAGTGCTTATTAGCAACGAAGTGTATGAATTACCCACTGTTGTCACCTCCATTTATACAATGCTATCAAGTAAAGACAAGCGCAAGAACCGTCGCGCCGAAAATGCCCAGATGCTAGAACAAACCTATTCTAAAGGGATGGACGTTCAGTCTCCCAAATTCTTGACGTGGCGTCAAGAAGAGCTCTGGAATACTTTAAAACGCAATACTGTAACCCTGGCTCACGGATGCGCTGGAACAGGTAAGACTCTCATCGCCCTTCATTACGGGCTATTTGGAATTGCACAAGGCCAATTCGATAAAGTTTATTACGTCCGAAGTGACGTTGGCGTTGAGTTTCAACGGGGTCGTGGGGCATTACCTGGGGATCTTTCGGAAAAAATTGCTCCGCTCATCGCACCTGTTCTTGACAACTTACCGTGCATTATGCGTTCGCACGGTGCAGGAGAGTACCTGCTGAATAAAAAAATTATCGAACCTGTGCTTCTCGAAGACATTCGTGGACGCAGCTTGAACGAAGCGTTCATCATTGTTGACGAAGCGCAAAACTTTTTGCCATCGCAAATTAAAACTGTGCTTACACGCGTAGGCAAAGACTCTAAAATTCTTTTGATTGGTGATACAAAGCAAACCGACATGGAAGTTTTCCGTCGTGATAATGGCTTGGTAGATGCAATTCATCGACTGCGCCACGTTTCGGAGGTCGGCATTGTCGAATTCGAAAAAGAAGACATAGTGCGTAACTCTGTAATTGCTCACATTTTAGACAAATACGAGGACTAATGCGCAAAGACACAAGGTTTGCCCGGCCGGATAGGGCGGAAATTGAATCCAAACTGCCACCGGGCACCTTGTCCGACTCTCAAGCCATGGGAGTTTGGAACATGATGTTACAGAGTGACGATCCGGGAGAAGTTGCTCGTTGGTACCGAAGCTATCGAGACAGCGAACACTGCACCTTGCCACGCGAACGTTTAAGGGCCATGCGTGACACCATGATTACTTCTATGCGCGAGGCCAACCGCCAAGATAAATATCCCCGTAAAGAAAAGAAAGCGGGCACCCACTACGAAAAACCACACATGCACAGCAACCCGGGAGTGAGGAAAGGTGCTTGATAAAAAATTAACAATTGATGAGCAAATTTCTTTGCACAAGGTTCCTTGCGGACCACTAACAATAGCAGCATCTGGCGTGTGTCGTCAGCGCTTGCGTCCAACTATGGATGCGTTGCTTGATCGCCTAACCGAAGAAATTCACCCAGAGTACCAACCTCCAGAAGCGCCCAAGGATCATGAGTTCGGACCTGACGGCAAGCCTGTACACAAAGATGTATTGGCCAGAAACAAAAAAGCCGGTGAAACAATGCGCAAAGGCAAGGACAAAAAGAAAGCCACTGTTGAAAAGCATTCTCCTCTTGACAAAGACACCCTGAAACTGAAAAAAGAAAAGATGCTTCAGGAAGCCAAGCTTAAGGCGGAAGTGAAAATGAAATCTAAGGAATATGAAGAGAAGCTCATGGGCAACTCCAAGCTTCTACAAAATCCTACAGGCAAAATCAAAAAGCGCTAATCGGGTAAAACATTACAAATCAGGTAACTAACATGAGTTCCAACAGAATTGGCGGCGATTTTAATTCAGACGCCGTTGAAGCATTCCGTGCAGCATATGCCGCTCAATATTTGACACCGCAAGAGCTGGAAGTGGACCAGAGAACTGGATTACCTACTGACACCATTTCCAACACATCGCCTTGGATTGAGACAACTGGCCTCTGGAAATACCCCAGCGGTAAAGGAATTGAAGAGGATTTACGCGCTCCATTTAATCCAGACGCTTACTACACTTCTGAAGAAGAAGATGATGATGAGCAAGAAATCATAAATCTAGACGAAATGACCCCAGAGGAATTAGACGCTTTTTTACAAACTCTGGACGAAGATGAACTGCTGCAGCTTTCGCAACAATATGAGCAGCTTTCTGAGTATGAGTCTGATGAAGACGATACAGAAGAGGATCTTTCGGATGAAGAAGTAGAAACGCTCATCAATGAGCTTTTAGGTGAAGAAGAAGAATAATCTCAGGGTAAAAGCAAACATAGTAAGTGTATAGCCATGATTATCTACCGTTCGGCTGAAAATCTCAAGAAAGAACGTGCACTGCAAGATGTAGAAACAGTTAAAATTAACCTAGAAATTCAAAGAAACATCAATCTTGCAGGTTCTTTTTACCGCGAAAGGATTGAAGATATGGCTCTTTTCGCAAATGATTTACGCGAAAGCGCACCTGAAGGTTCCTATGTGGTGCTACACCACAGGCCTGAAATTATTTTCTCGCTGGAATCAGAAGATTACCGCGTGGAAATCTTTATGTCAGATAATTGCTGGCGTTTCAAAGTAAACGGATCAGTGCACTATGAGTTGCCAGAAGGCGATAAATTTGGGCCAACACGTGCGTTAAAAAAACTTTGGGACGTTGTCATTCCAAAACTCCCGGAAGGTTTCATCATTCGCGGCGTTGCCTCAAGCAATGATCGGCCAGAAGAAGCAGCCATTCGTAATATTGGACGCAAAAAACTTGGCTTTAGCGATCCGCAAGCCAATGACGAAGTCTATGGAATTATTCGCAATGGTGCGTTAACTCCTTTAACACTAGATGATTTTCTTAGTCTTACTAAAAAAGTACCTGGCTTGTTAATGCAAAAATTCTCAACACGTAAAATCAATTGGTCTGATGTAGTCGGGTAAAACCGTTTATAAAGAGATTTTCTATGTACGGGGCTTCCTTTGATTTTTCATCGGTGACACTGCCAGGAGTCGGTGGTGGTCTCAATGCAAGTAATGCAATTAGTGCAGAGGATTTGAAAGCAAAAAACAAGACGGGCAAAAAATGGTCGCCAGACGTTGATGGCGGCCTAAGCATGCACAATGAAACCATTCTCGACATGCACAAAAAGAATCGCGAAAAGCGTCAAAACCTGGTTAACCGCGAATACAACGAACAAAGCGACGGCGCGTCGGCGATGAAAGAGATTTTCGATCGCAAGAAAGCCCGAACAGCTTCTTTCAAGGAAATGAAAAAGGCAGAGTACGGGTTTGCTGAAGGTGATTCTCAGGATTCCGAGCTCTTGTCAATGCCCCTTCCAGCAATGGCAATGTCGGAAGGTTGCAAGTGTGGCACATGTGCCGCATGTCGTGACAAGAAGCGCAAAGACGCAGAATTTCGTGAGTGGTCGACCGAGAAACGCAAAAAGCTTAAATCTGGCGAAGTGAAAGGACATTTTGCCGGGCCCGAAATGAGCTTTCCCATTTCTAGTCCCGAAGATGTGGCTGCTGCATGGTCTTCGGTAGGAAGGGCAAAAAACCCTCGTGCCATCATGCGAAATATTATTCGCATTGCTAAAGAAGAAGGTTGGGAGTCTGGTCTCCCCGACTCAGTCAAAAAACGACTCGCTGCTGGTGAATCAGGCTTACCGACGGAGTGAGTCATGGGAGTTGACATCATATTGGGAGTAATCGCCAGTGCTGTTACTCTTGCTTCGACTTTGGGATGGGTTCTTGACAAAAACGGCAAACGAATCGAACGCAGATTCGACTCAGTAGAAAATAAATTCGACACCGTAATCGAAATTGTTACTGAAATGAGAGCTAATTTGCCATTGCAATATACTCTACGGGAAGACCATATTAGACTCTCAGAAAAAGTAGAAGCCATACAGTCTGATTTGGTTCTCTGGAAACACAAGGAAAAATCATCATGAATCTTGAAGATTACGATTGGGAACGTTTGTTGGGCCTAGGGTGGTCAGAAGATTTCATTGAAAAAATGAAAGATGACCCTTGTTGGAAAGGTTACCAAGCCATAGGCATGAAAAAGAAGGGTGGTAGAACAGTGCCTAACTGTGTGAAGACATCCGATAACAAAGAAGGCGATATTGCTACCGCTGAAATGACTCCTAACTACCTCCCTAAAGAACCTATTCCTGGGGGAGGCGATCTAAAAAACCCAGAAATGGGCGAGCAAAAAATGCGCATGCCGCGCATGGAACAAATCAAAAAGGCTAACGCCAAGGATGGCCATCTTGCAATGGCTGCGGCCCCCAACTATGCAGAACACGATCGGTTTGATTCTGACGAAAGCAATGGCCAAATGCTTATTACACAGCTGTTAGTCGCCAAGGAAAAAATTGACATTATGCTGCAGCTCATGAGTGGAGACGATAATTTTGAACCGTGGGTAGCAACAAAAATTGCTAACGCTGGCGTCGCCCTTGCTAGTGTTGCAGACTATTTACGTTTTGGAGGGGAATCATGAACGACAGCTTACACCATCAATGGAATGCAGCGAGGGACACCACTCGCGGCTCATGCAAAGAGAGGGCTGCAATTCCTGAAGAAGAAACCAAACAAAATAAAGTTCTCCTTAAGCAAAATAAACCTAAATGAGGCTGTGGTATCATAGGTAAATGAGACACAAACATCACATCACCCCTAAGTATATGGGCGGATCCGACGAATCCTCCAACTTAGTAGAGGTTAGCGTCGTCCAACACGCCATGTGGCATTTCGCCAATTGGCAGTTGTGGGGCAATAAAGAGGACTATTTAGCCTGGAAGGGGTTAACCGGCTTTCAAGGTAAAGAGGAAATAATAGAGCAGTTAATAGAAACGGGGAGACAAAAAGGACGGCAAGCCGCTAAAAAAGCAACAAGAGATCTTATAAACAACGGTTTACACCCGTTTCAAAATCCAAGTGTTCGGGAAAAGGCATTAATATCCTCTCTTAAATCCCAGGAACAATTGGTTAAAGAGGGGAAACACAGTTTTCAAAATATAGAGATGCGGATAAGAAGAGCACGATTAGACAGCATAAGAAAAAAGAAAGAATATAAGGAGGGTTTATCACCTTTACAAAACCCTGATACTGTGGAAAAAAGACGATTAACGAGCTCAAAAGCTAAATCATCTCAAAATTCTACTAAAGTAATGTGCCCACATTGCAAAAAAGTTGGAGGGCATACCAATATGAAACGCTATCATTTCGACAATTGCAAACTTTCGGGTAAAAATTCTGATAATACTTCTCCAGACCATGTTAGGTAATTTTTCTGAAGAAAGTTTTGAAGAATTTTACAGTTCATTCGACTTTGAAGAGTGTGCTCCTGGAGAGAAGCCAGTTTTCGGAGTCTGTCGAAAAATAGGGGGAGTTGGACAAGGTGAAAAGGATTGGGACCAGGATAAGAAAACTAAGCAAGAAGAAGAAATTGAAAGTGCCGCCAAAAAACAAGGTGTAGATATTAATTCAAAAATAAATAAGAAAGCCATTACAATTGGTGGCAAAAAATACGGGATGGCAATAAAAAACGGAAAAGTGGTTCTTGTATCCTGGGGATCTGTTGCGGGCGAGAAAAAAGTTGGGCCTAAAAAACCTGTCAAAGGCGCCGGTCAAAGTCGCCGTGCATCAGGAACATCGGGCCTCAATGCAACCTCACGAGATGCTTACATCCGTGGTCAGGAAGCTGCTATGGCAAAACAAACCACGGATTCAGGTCGCGCTGCTATTCAATCCAATATTGATCGTGCACGAGCAGGAGCTTGACCATGTTTGGTGAATTTACGCCGGAGTCGCTAGCAGAATTTTATGCGGCCTACGCTGAAAAAATCAGCAAAGAATCAATGGAGTGCAACCAGCCACGGGCAACTCCTGATCACCCCACCAAAAAGTCCGTGGTGAAAGCTTGCTCAAATGGCAAGGAAAAAGTCGTCCGTTTTGGCGACGCCAACATGCGCATCAAGAAAAATATTCCCGAGCGTCGAAAAAATTTTCGCGCACGCCACAGCTGCGATGAGAAAAAGAGCAAGCTCAGCGCCGGCTATTGGTCATGTAAGGCCTGGTAAGGGTAAAACATTTTATATTCCGGTCTCCAGCTATGCGTAAGGATAGCATCAATCAGAAAGCCATCGAGCAAGCCTACCTCATTTATAGTGAGCGTGGACATCAAATTCTTGACTATACGCATGCGCCTACCGACTACAAGCGCAACACAGTCGAAGAGCCTGAGGTTACTAGTAAGCTTCGCGATGCCTTTGGCGAATTGCTACCCGCCAATGTCATGGATGGCGACAGGTATGACAAAATGCAAGATGCTGCTGAGAAGTTAAATCTCCGTATCGATTCCTTGCAAAACGAAATGCGTATTTCGCGTCAGCGCGGTGCTTTCCAACAACTGCAGAGCCAAATGCGTGAGATGCAACGCCTAATTAAAGAGAAAGAGGCACTTGACGCTCGCATGGCTGTCGACAATCTCGGTCGAAAGCAGATGCAAGATTACGATAGAACTTACGAGCAAGAAACATCTTATTCCGAAATGAAGGAAATCGGAGCTCAAATCGCCGCACTTGAAGAAGCAATGAAGGCATACATGGGTGAGTAAGGGGTAAGAGTGTAGCACGTGTCTTTACACGCTACACATCTAGCTCTTTAGCTCATGTCTGCTGTCAAAATTATTTTCAAGCGTTCATCGCTTCTCGGAAAGCGTCCGACAAACGCAAATCTTGAGCCGGGTGAAATCGGTTTAAATACGAATTCAAACGACCCTGGTCTCTTTTTTGAAGTCAATAGTGGTGAAGTAGTCAAAGCCGGCCCTACAGCGTATCTCCCTGAGGCCCCTACTGACACCCCTGCACTTGGCGAACTTTGGGTTGACACAGACACTAAAGGATTAAGTATCGGCAACGCCGACAAGCAATGGCAAAAAGTTGCTGCGCCATTCTTGGGTGGTACTGGTGGTTACACAGTATTCGTGGCTCCAGAATATCCCAGTGCAACTGATTCCTTAGCAAACGACGGTCAGACAGTGCCCTTTATTACTATAAATAGGGCTATTATTGAAGTCAGCAAGCAAATTATTAACCAGGCAAATAGTGGAGCATCTCCCGGGAACAACCGGTATCTGATTGTCTTAGCCCCTGGTCGCCACTGTGTCGCCAATGGCCCAGGCGTACTCTCTGACGCATTTACAATCGACTTCACTGACAAATATCAGAACGTCACACAAGCTGCTCTGCAAGAATTTAATCCAATCAATGGTGGACTGATATTGCCTCGTGGTGTGTCAATAATCGGACTTGACCTCAAAAAATGTGAGATTCACCCTACTTATGTGCCTAAGTATACTCATCCCGCATTTCAGTCACCTTACACTCAACAGACAAATGGACCAGTATATGAAA
>JACCDP011277163.1_pt1 | contig 11925 bp, 2 predicted proteins | sample 7445841 | NCBI WGS metagenome assembly JACCDP01 (sample SAMN15323441, study PRJNA562643) | freshwater metagenome | isolation source: river surface water | place: USA:Blue River Watershed | collected 2017-08-17
CAGTTTCTCCCTTAGAGCCTGTTTCTCCGACTGCTCCAGTAGCCCCTTTATCTCCAGTTTCTCCCTTAGAGCCTGTTTCTCCGACTGCTCCAGTAGCCCCTTTATCTCCAGTTTCTCCCTTAGAGCCTGTTTCTCCGACTGCTCCAGTTTCTCCACGTTCGCCCGTTTCTCCCTTCGCACCCGTTTCTCCACGTTCACCGGTTTCTCCCTTAGAGCCTGTTTCTCCGACTGCTCCAGTAGCCCCACGATCACCAGTTTCTCCCTTAGAGCCCGTTTCTCCCTTCGCACCCGTCTCTCCACGTTCACCAGTTTCTCCCTTAGAGCCTGTTTCTCCGACTGCTCCAGTAGCTCCTTTGTCTCCAGTTTCTCCCTTAGAGCCTGTTTCTCCGACTGCTCCAGTAGCTCCTTTGTCTCCAGTCTCTCCCTTCGCACCCGTTTCTCCGACTGCTCCAGTAGCTCCACGTTCACCGGTTTCTCCCTTCGCACCTGTTTCACCGACTGCTCCAGTAGCCCCACGATCACCAGTTTCTCCCTTAGAGCCTGTTTCTCCACGTTCACCGGTAGCCCCCTTTGCGCCAGTATCCCCATCGGGGCCGGTAGCCCCCGTTATTCCGGAAGTTCCAGATCCTGAAAATGCCGGGAACCCAAACCCCCCCTCATATCGCCAGAATGTGATATAGGGTGTCCCGGTAAAATCATTCTTCCAGAACGTCAAAAATCCTGCATCGGGGTCAAACACCCACGGCATATTCACATCATCGGGTGTTATTTCGGTGTATGTATACTTTTGTAAAGTATCATTCCATACTTTATCGGTATACACACGAACAGAATATGAACCCGCCGGATCAAAATTTGTTGGAATGGCATGGGTTAAATAGTTCTCCGTGTAGGTATCATTTGTTGTATTTTCCGACCAAAAAGATCGGTACTGCTTCACATATTTCAATTTCACATACTCATATTTCTTCACAACAGATGTGGATGGGGGAGTAATTAATGTACCTTCACAATTGAACAGTGTTGTGTAGGATGCAGTTGATATATCGGGTGCGGATGGAGGAATTGCATCACGAAAGATTCGGTTCGGGTTAATAAAATTTGTAGAATTACCATACCCTTCCGATGCATTCGGGGCTCCTGGAAAAGCAAAGGGCACACCAAATGACTTTTTATATAAAAGCTCTACCCGATAATCACCCGTTGATCCACTCATAGTCTCTAAATATAAATGATATTTATCATGTTACATTCGTTCATAGATATCATTTATAAATTATAGTTCATATATTATTTAATTATTTTGATAATTGTGCTTGTACATCAGAGAAACTAATTAATGGCGTTATTGACATTGGTAAGCCAATTCTGCAGTAAACTGTTGCATTTGTCTGAATAGATGGAGTAAATACCTTTACACGAAATTCATTTGTTGATACTGTGAGTTCTCCAGATAACCCACCCCAAAATCTATCATTTGGTCCACCGAATCTATAATAAGTACTGTTTGTTGCAGGATCTACACTTGTAAGCGCATTGATCCATGCTGTAGTAGCAGAACTTGCACTCGTTGGCGTAACATTAGATCCATCTACAATACGATATGACATCAATAATGGTGCAGTACCTATGGTTACACCATTTTGTACAGAAGGTAACACCGAAGAAGAAAAATCTTTCAGAGTAAATGTAATTCCAGAATACTGTAAGGTTGTATTCAGTACAATATTCCATTTGAAGGTGGCAAACCGGTATGATTTGCCATTTATTAGTGCATAGGATAAGTTTGAGTAGTCAGGTTGACCTGTCTCTGGATAATATGATCCATAATTGATGTAACCATCGGATCCTGTTCCATTATTTGTAAATTTCCCTTTTACCATTTGTAATTCCTGGGTGGATGAAATATTTTGAGTATAATCATATTTCGTATCAGCACTATTATCCGTATAGGGTGTTACACCGTCTGAATTTGCAGTCCCACTGGTAATACGCATACCCTTTACATTGGAAAGAATGGATGCTATATCATTGGCTGTATTATTCAGAGGCGGCGGCGAAGTTACATTATTATTATTATTATGGGCAGTAACAGCGGCAACCGAAAGAGGATCAATGATCAAGGAGATTGAATTACTTGGGATGGCGGAACCTGTACCTACAATATTTCTGGGAGTAGCCGATACCGTAAACGAGGAAGAATATGTACCTGCAGACGGTGTAATGGTGATTGCATCGCTATCTCCAGAAGTACGTGCGAACGTTAATGGACCGGTAAATCGTGCAACACCATTTGCATCCGTACCCTTACCTGCCGTAATTTTGTCAGGGGTCGTTTCAGCAGCTGGGAGAACTGTCCCAATGCTGGAAGAATAGGTGAGTAATCCCGCCGAATCATAGAAGTACGACCCCATATTTTGAATGCCTGCAGTTGTTACTTTCAGTTTGAAGGAAGATCCACTCAGAACCTCAACACCCGAAACCTTCGTGGTAGGTATACTGGAGGTATAGTGTGCAATTGTACATGATGCACCAGAAGTAGTGGGCCCAGACGTGAGGGGATCATAATAGAAACTGTAGGAAGATGTATTCCCCTTTGAAGTATTATCTTGTTTGTAGGATAATGCGATGGTGCACTGTTCATGATTTGGAGTTGTAAAGACAGTGGAGGAACTTGCTAAGTTAACAACGGGGGCGACCTGTAAATAGTATCCATTACTCCCGTTAGTACCGTAACTATCGGATGAATTGACACTGGTCCAGGATAATCCGTCCGATGCGGTGGTTGCTGTGTGCGACCCCGCTGAAAACCCTCTGAATGTTTGTGTAGTGGTGCCCATCTGAGTAGATCCCCGTGTAAGTGTTGCCGTCACATCGGCTAATCCAGTTGTATTCGTAGATCCACGACTGGCAAATGAATGGATTTGAAGATTTGGACTGGTATAGGCCAGGGGAAAGGTTGTACCGGTTGACTTAATAACCTTGTTTGCACCCAACCCAGAGGAAGGACTATTTACAAGTGCTGTCGTAGATGGAAAATATGTTGTAGTACTGGAAGGCGCAAATGATGTACTGGAATATCCTGCATTTGCAGTTGGATTAATAGATCCCGTGGTAATCTGAATGGTTGTCCCTGTGGGTCCCGTTAAGCCCGACGAGTTGGTGGGGATCACACTGACATTGTACGTACATTCCGGGTATACCCCAGAGACTGATGTATTTTGTGGATTTCTCCATGTTATGGAATTCGTTATATTTGGAAATGTCAGTTTCTGCGGTTTCAGAGTTGAACCCTGCCGCTTGGAAGATTCCACCGAAAGCTCATTGATCACGTCATATCTCTGAATATATGGTGTGTCTGATCCTGTATCTCCAGAATCCGCATATAATGGTTTGACATATGCAACAGTGTAACTCGTTGCGGAAATATTTGCGGCCGGTCCAGTTACACCCTGTGTTGCAGTCGGTGGCTGACTCTGTACGAATATATTCAGGCCAATTGTGGTTGATTTATTCGTGGTATTCATATTATAGTTACTATACCATGCAGTAATGCGCGGGTAATTATTTACAGTATCACGTATGAGTGATCCAAAATTTGCATTATAAATGCGGTATGTATACTTACCCGTAGTTGGGTAGTTAGCAACAACCCCTGGAGATACATTCAGGTTCGTCAGAATAATTCCGGTAATCGGAGTGGTACCCTGACGTAAATCAATGTACTGCGCACCCGTTGCACCGGCTAATATACTTTGCGTCGCTACAGTTCCACTTCCACTTCCATATTTATAATCCAGATCCGCCGAAATTTTGGTAATTACAGGAACCCAGACTTGGAGAAATCCGACATTTGTCTGGGCAGGATAGGTCCACGGGATATAAATTTCGTTGGTCGTGTATGTTGGCGTACCAAACACGATCGCCGGTGGTTCATTAATCAGATTACTGGTAATCCATGATAACCCTTCATCCCCACCGGTCGGCCCGCGTTCACCCGTCGCACCGGTCGCACCCCGTTCACCATCCCGTCCCGTAGCCCCCGTAGGAGCGGTGAGGTCTACATTGACCGCATCCGCAAGCGAAAAGAGTTCCGTAAACTGGAGCCCGTACCCCGTATCACCTGCCCCGGTAGATCCTTGCATTCCCAAGAACGCATAGACCTTCTTTTCCGGAGTCGTATTATCCAACAAAAACTTCCCAATGTCCCCAGTGGTACCCACAGAAGATCCCTCCAGAACGGATCCCCGCTTATAGATCACAAAGCCGGCCCCGCGTTCTCCCTTTTCACCCGTCGCACCCTTCTCACCGGTTGCACCCGTTGCACCCTTCTCACCGGTTTCACCCTTTTCTCCCGTGGCTCCGGTCTCTCCCTTTTCACCGGTCGCACCCGTTTCACCCTTTTCACCGGTCGCACCCGTTTCACCCTTTTCTCCCGTGGCTCCGGTTTCACCCTTCTCACCGGTGGCACCCGTCTCACCCTTTGCACCGGTCTCTCCCTTTTCGCCGGTGGCACCCGTTTCTCCCTTTTCACCCGTCGCACCCGTAGCACCCTTCTCACCCGTCGCGCCGGTTTCTCCCTTTTCACCCGTTGCACCCGTTGCACCCGTTTCACCCTTTTCACCGGTCGCACCCGTTTCACCCTTCTCTCCCGTTGCACCTGTCTCACCTTTCTCACCTGTCGCACCCGTTTCACCCTTTTCTCCGGTTGCACCCGTCTCTCCTTTTTCTCCCGTTGCACCCGTCTCTCCTTTTTCTCCTGTAGCACCGGTCTCACCCTTTTCTCCTGTAGCACCCGTCGCACCATCCCGACCGGTGTCTCCCGTAGGGGCGGTAAGGTCTACATTGACCGCATCCGCCAACGAAAAGAGTTCCGTAAACTGGAGCCCGTAGCCCGTATCTCCGGCACCCGTAGTCCCCTGCATGCCCAAGAACGCATAGACCTTCTTTTCTGGAGTCGTATTATCCAACAAGAACTTTCCAAGGTCTCCGGTGGTACCCAATGAATCTCCATCCAAGACCGACCCACGCTTATAGATCACAAAGCCGGCCCCGCGTTCTCCTTTTTCACCGGTTGCACCCCGTTCTCCCGTTGCACCGGTTGCACCCTTCTCACCCGTCGCACCCTTCTCACCGGTTGCACCCGTAGCACCCTTCTCCCCCGTGGCACCTGTGTCTCCTTTTTCTCCTGTCGCACCCGTATCTCCTTTCTCACCGGTGGCGCCGGTGTCTCCCTTCTCTCCGGTTGCACCCTTCTCACCGGTGGCACCCGTAGCACCCTTTTCTCCGGTTGCACCCTTCTCACCGGTGGCACCCGTAGCACCCTTCTCCCCCGTGGCACCCGTTTCTCCCTTGGCCCCCGTCGCACCCGTATCTCCCTTCTCACCGGTGGCACCATCCCGACCCGTGTCTCCAGTAGGGGCAGTAATGTCTACCTGCAGGGCATCATTCAAGGAAAATGCTTCCGTAAACTGGAGGCCATACCCCGTATCACCGGCACCCGTAGAACCTTGCATTCCCATAAACACATAGACCTTCTTGTCAACCGTTGTATTGTCATACAGTAATTTACCAAGATCTCCAGTCGCACCCACGGATGATCCCTCCAGAACGGATCCGCGCTTATAGATCACAAAACCGGTCCCGCGTTCACCCTTTTCACCGGTCGCACCGCGTTCTCCCGTCGCACCCGTTGCACCGTCTTTACCATCTTTTCCATCGGCACCCGTAGCACCATTACCACTCCCACTTCCGCTTCCCGAAGGAAATCCAAATTCACCCTCGTAACGCCAGAATGAAATATAGGGTACCTTTTCATTTCCATTGGAATCTACAAAATCCTTTAAGAAGGTTAAAAACCCAGAATCTGGATCAAATACCCATGGCGTGGATGCATCATCGGGTAAAATAGGAACCGTTGACGTAGGACTATCATACACGTAAACTGTATAGCTACCAACAGGGTCATAGTTCGTGGGGATGGCATGGGTTAAATAGTTCTGATCAAAGGTTGCGTTTGTTGTATTTTCTGACCAGAAAGATCGTTTCTGAATAAAATATTTTAGTTTGATTCTTTCATAATATCGGACCACGGATGTAGCAAGAGGAGTCTTCATTACACCAGAAGTTATACCCGGTAGACTGGAAGAAGATGCACCGACCAATGATGGGGCAGATGCAGGAATCGCATCCCGCAATATTTTGGATGCATTGATATACGCGCGTGCATCCCCATACCCTTCGTTTGCATTCGGTTTCCCTGGGTTGGCGTAAGGAACCCCGAACAATTTTTTATACATAAGCTCTACCCGGAAATCTCCCGTTGCACCGCTCATTATACTTTATGCAAATATATTCTTTAGCTAATACTGGCACTCACATGACCAAACTCAAAATTAATATTCATCGGAATACCAATGCGACAGAATAATTTAAGAGGTCGGTTACTATTGAATGGGACCGTTACATTTACGGTATACGTCGTGCCCCCATCACTCACATTGATGAGCCCATTCTGTATTACACTATTATCTGTTGGAGACGCATACGTGTATTGATTTACCGTGGGTGATAGTTTGGAATTCCCGTTCAGCCAGACTGTGGTATATTTATTCACACTGCTGGGAATATATCCACCTCCAGGTATTGATCCATCTACTTCTACAAACCGATAGTAGAGTAACAGGGGCACGGTTGTGCCACTAAATTGTGTTATGTTCAATGTATTACTATACACGAGAGATCCGGGAGAAATGTCATGGATCCTGAAAGCCAGGTATGAAAATTGCGTCTGTGTTTCGGTAACATTCCATTGGAATGTTGCAAAACGGTAGCCATTCACGGTATTCAATGATGTATAATCCCGACCACTATTTCCATATGACGATGAATAGTTCGCATATCCATTGATGGATGTTCGGAATTTTCCATTATAGATTTGGAGTTCTTCATTTCCTACAAGCGATTCATTATGATCATAGAGATTGTCGGAATACGTGAAGGAGGGGACCGGTAAAGATGTACTTACAGCAGTACCACTCTGAATATGTGCTCCGCGAACATAGCCGGAACTGATTGTCATAGATGGAACGGATAATGGATAGAGGGATGTCGTATTCACATAGTTGATGGAGGGTGTATCACATACAATGGCATCCTTGGCAGATGTTTTTGTACCCGACCCGCCTGTAATATTATATGCATTCGCCGTAATATCTATACCTGTGGAATATGTCGTAACAGGGACAGGGATCGCCATGGTCCGAATAAAGGTGAGCTGATTCGCGAATTCGGTTGTTTTTCCGACTAGAATATTATCAAGGGTCGTTTCGGATGTTGAAACGGTATTTGTTGTGTTTGGATTGGAATAGACCAATAGCGGTGACTTATAATAGTGTTTACCCATATTGCTTACCTTTGTCGTAACCTCATAATGTGGCGATCCCGTTAACACAGCGAGCCCCGAAATCTTCTGGACCGTAGGGGAATTAACGCGGAGAAGATCCACGGAATCCACCGTTGGAGCCCCCGTAGTGGCATCGTACGAAAATGTATACGGTACCGTTGTAATATCTTGCAGTGTAGATGTCGTCACTTGTCTCTGCTTCACAGAAAGTGTGATAGGGTCGTTTGTGGTCGTATCAAAGAGACCGGTGGATTGGAGCGTAATCGTAGAGGATCCTGTCTGATAGAAGCCTTTGTACGCAGTTGGACTTGCTGCATACGTATCCGCAACGGTATTCGCGATAGAGATTGCGCTGGTTGTAATGGTACTGGGGGCCGGATTCCCAAATCCGTCAAAGGTTACAGTTTCTGGACCTGCACCCACACGATCCGCCGAAACAACCAACGCTGCCAGCCCCGTAGACGTAGAACCCCGTGTCTGCGTAGACTGTATCGGTATACTCACGGTCTGAAATTGCACGGAAGGATTTCCGGCATTTACACGGGCTACAGGAGTTGTTACGATAGAATTGTCGGACACCTTCCGAATTGTACCACTGTATAGGGTGGTAGAACCGGCAGGCACAATCGTTGTAAGATTCGCAGCAGGCGTCAAAGGGTTCGTATCTATCGTCAAGGGGTAGATATAGGCAGCACCCGTATATCCCGACGAATTCGTGGCATATACTTGCACGGAATACGGAGAATCCGGCAGAAGTGATGTTAACGTATATTGTGTTGAATTGGTGGTAACCGTTTTTGGTCCATCGGATATCTGACCTCCATACCGTTCTGTGGCCCCGGTAGAGCCATAGGTAATGGTATAATTGGTGATTGTCGCCGTAGAAAGAGGATCATTCACATCGGGCAACGGCGGATCATAGACTACGCGCAACGAATTTACCGTATTCGCAACGGGAGTCACGGACAGAATTAACGGTGCCGCCGGTGCACCTGGCATCTTGAAGATCGGAAGAGATTTCTGGACCTTCTTGGGGTCATAGAGATTGTACCACATTTCAACATATGGGCTATATACAGGGAGTGTACCTGATGGACTTCCTGCCATTCCCGTAAGACTTGCATCGTAGAAACGATAGGCTCGTCGTAGTGTCCCCGTTGGATCTGTGGGAAACTGCACATTCACAACACCCCTTGTCGCCGACGCTACATTGGTCAGTACAATGCCCGTGATATGTTGTGACCCCGGTGTATGATCATTGATATAATTCTGCCCTGTACCATTCTGTACAATGGACAGTTTCGTATAGGACGATGCAGAGGAGGATGATTTATAGTAAAGGTCGGCGTTAAAGGTATTGATAACCGGTGCCCAGGAATTGATCAAATTGAGATAGATCTGTTCGGGATATGTCCAGGGGATATAGATATCCGTGGATGTATTTGTGACGGTACCCACCGTTGCAGCAGGAGGAGAATCAATGATGTTGGTTTGAATCCAGGGCATGGCACTTTCTCCGGTGGGTCCTCGTTCCCCGTCACGTCCCGTATCTCCCGTTGGACCCCGTTCTGCAATCACATTGATGGAGGATGCCAAGTTGGAAACATAGGTGTATGCATCACCGTAACCGGTTGACCCCTTATTGTCTCCATTATAGAGATAGAGTTTGGACTCTCCGGTTACTGTCGTATCCAATAAGAACTCACCGATGTTCCCAGTGGATCCTGCGGTAGATTGTACACTGGTCGTTGCAAAAATTTTAAACCCCTGACCTGGATCTCCCTTCGGCCCCGTTGCACCTCCGGACCCACCACTTCCTCCTGTCTGATTATAGAGAGACGGGGTTGTATAGAGAATTGCCATTTCGCGATTCGTCAGAGGATCTACACCGAGATAGACCCAGACAGGGATGGCGATATCCGTCGGTGGCGTGATGGTATAATTGGCAGACGTGTTCGGATCCGTATCAATGTACACAAAGGTCCCTGGTGCTATCCCTGGAAAGAGCGTACTGAGACTGAATGCGGTGTAGGTGCCACCTGCATCGGTGGAACTGAAGAAACTCTGAATATCGGTATAGTAAGCACCGAAGGATTTGTAGGTAAAATAGTCGGCAGTAGGAACACCCACACTGGATACAATACCGATGATGTATTTTGCGGTGGTACCGGTGTTCGCCAGTTCATAGGCACCGGATGCAGGATTGAGCCAGACCGGGTCCCCTACCTGGAACGTGTGACTGGATTGTTCCACTGGGACATACTGCTTGGTTGGGTTGCGATACAGAAATCGGGAGAGAATATCGGAGGGTAATTGGGGTAATACGGAGTCTATATATTTTGCATAGAGCGGAGCAAACACGGGCAACCCATCATTGTTCACTTGAAAACAAATATAATTGGAAAATGCGGAGAGTGCTCCATAATTTGCGATTCCATCAATTTGCATATTGTAATTATCAACATCTTCCAGTGTGAGAGTAATTTGCGTATCTATTCCTTCTGTAAAAACATCCACGATACGCCATGCATGGCCGCCTTGATACCCCGCAATCCAATATCCCTTTTTGATATCCAACGTAGAATAATAGTATTGAGACAAATCTGGGGCATTATAGTATTGATAATTTCCGTTGGGAATCTCAAATGTGGCGGTATACCATGTATTTGTGTTTCCGGAAGTTGTTTGGCTTGCACTTGTACATACAAGCTGTAAACATAAGGGTACATTCACCGACATTCTCTATACTTTGATTATATAATTTTAGAAGTTCTAACATAACCTAAAATTATATAACATGGTGATATACTTATTGGAATAAGTCACTTCGGAAGGTCAGCCATACACGTGCCAGATTCACCGTTGATCCGTCGGATGTACCGGCGAATAGACCTGCACCTATAATACCTGCCACTGCCCACTGACCCGAAAAGGTACCGGATGTGGATGACACCGTATATTTGTTCGCCGCAGGTACAGAAAGAGACCAGGTTGGTGTACTTTTCCACAGTGCAAGGGTAGTCCCACCAGCCGCCGTTGCATACTGGAGTGACCAGCGTATTGGGACTAACATATAATTATTACCACCAGTTACACCCGAATGCGTAATATTAATATTGTTTGTTGAAACAGATACTGTAAATGGAGAAGGGAGATTTGTTGAAATGACAGATGGCGCAGGGGCAGCAGTGCTGTATGTGGCACCACTTGTTACAGTGTATGAAATATCAATATAATATTCCGTGCTAGAGCCACCACCACCCCCTCCACCCGTTGTTAGAGGAGTTCCGTTCAAATAGAGACCGCTAAAATAGCCGGTAGACCCTGTAATAGACCGTACGACAATGTCGGAAGAAGCATTTATTATGGTACCTGTATCTCCCTTGGGGCCCGTGACTCCGGTTGCCCCACGTTCCCCCGTATGTCCCTTTTCACCCGTCGCGCCTGTATTTCCACGCGGTCCGGTAACGCCGGTATCTCCTCGGTGTCCGGTATCTCCTTTTGCCCCTGTAATTCCGGCGCCAGTATCTCCTTTCGGACCAGTAACACCAGTATCTCCTCGGGATCCGGTATTTCCTTTTGCCCCTGTAACACCGACCAACTTGGATTCATCCGTAATATCGCCAACATATTGATAATTTCCATTGGGTCCGGTTCCTCCTACATATGCGGATCCCGCATAGAGATAAAGATTTCCTCCAAATTCTAAAAAGAATTCTCCTACATTGTCCGGTACAGGTGTCCCATTATAGGTATTGATATTTGCACCGTATGCAAAAATACGGAAGCCTTTTCCGGCGTCCCCCTTTGGTCCCGTAATACCCGTGTGGCCCCGTGGGCCGGTAACTCCCGTTGCCCCACGATCGCCTGTAGCCCCACGTTCTCCCTGGGGACCTGTGATTCCGGTGTGGCCCCGTGGGCCGGTAACTCCCGTATCTCCGCGATCGCCTGTAGCCCCACGTTCTCCCTGGGGACCTGTAATTCCGGTGTGGCCCCGTGGGCCAGTAACTCCCGTATCTCCGCGATCTCCTTTGGGGCCCGTAATACCAGTTTCTCCTCGGGGTCCGGTGACACCCGTTGCCCCACGTTCTCCTGTAGGCCCACGAACCCCCTGTTCCCCTGTAATACCGACCAACTTGGATTCATCCGTAATATCGCCAACCCATTGATAATTTCCATTGGGACCGGTCCCCCCTGCATAGGATGACCCCATGTAGAGATAAAGATTCCCGCCTGATTCTAAGAAGAATTCACCAACATTATCGGTCGTAGGTACCCCGGCGTATGTACCAATGTTTGTACCGTATGCAAAAATACGGAAGCCTTTTCCAGCATCTCCTTTTGGCCCCGTAATACCCGTATGACCCCGTGGACCGGTAACCCCCGTATCTCCGCGATCGCCTGTAGCTCCACGATCTCCCTGGGGACCCGTAATACCCGTATGACCCCGTGGACCGGTAACCCCCGTATCTCCACGATCGCCTGTAGCTCCACGATCTCCCTGGGGACCCGTAATACCC